>Ga0172370_10000847_pt1 | contig 47690 bp, 53 predicted proteins | sample LakKiv5m_FD_114538 | JGI IMG/M metagenome (GOLD analysis project Ga0172370, IMG submission 114538) | Freshwater microbial communities from Kabuno Bay, South-Kivu, Congo - kab_022012_11.5m | ecosystem: Environmental > Aquatic > Freshwater > Lake | place: Democratic Republic of the Congo...
ACTTATGAAAACCAAGATCAGCAGGATTATCATCACCAGAAATTAATTCTATAACTCCCCCATTTAATTCAAACTGATATCTTAGTTTTTTGACTTCCATAGAAAGATCTATTGTTTGTTTTGGTAAATTATCTTTTTTAATATAACCTTTTGACCAAAAATCAATTACAAGCTTACTATCTCCAGAAATATTTTTAATTTCACTTTTTATTGCAATTTCCAAAGCATATTTGCATGCCAACAACTCTCCATAATTATTGGTCACTCCTTGCGGTAGAAGACAAAATCCCCTATTATTAATTTTATTTTTAGGTAATATTTTACTAAGTAAACTTTTGGCATTTTTATCTGTTACGGAAATTTCTACACCATTACCAGAACCAGTTCCTGCATCAAAATATATACCATCTTGCAGAACTATATGTTTTATTTCGTATTTTGCTCCAGCTTTAAGCCAAAGCTCAGCTTGTTCTTTACTAGAAAAGCTTTTATATTTTGCTGACTTCTTGCCAGAAACTAATTTTTGGCATTCTGGCCAATTATCAGTTATCCCCATTTTACCGTCTATTAAATATGCATAAAACTTATTTTTCATAAAATTACCTCCTAGATTTAATACTTTGTATAATGCCCAAACTTATAAAACTTCCAATTAAACCAGATCCACCATAACTTATAAATGGCAAATAAATTCCCACTACAGGTAAAACCCCAATATTCATTCCAATATTTATAGTAAATTGAGCCATTAAAATTACAGCAAAACCAGTTGCAAAAATTCTAGAAAAATTTGATTCAGATCTTATAGCTGTTTGTAATATTCTCCAAACAACATTTAAATAAAGCCCAAACAAAACAATAACACCAATAATACCCCATTCTTGCGCAATTACAGAAAATATAAAATCAGTATGTGGTTCTGGTAAAAATCCATATTGAACCTGAGAGCCTTGAGCTAAACCTTGACCTAAAATTTGCCCAGAGCCAATAGAAATTTTAGTTTGATTTTGGCTCCATGATCCACCTAAAGGATCATATGGAAAAATAAATGATAAAACTCTATCTTTTTGATAATCTTTTAACAAAAACACCCAAGATAATCCAGCAATAATTACAAAAATTAAAAATAAACTTATAAAATGTTTAAGCTTAATACCAGATACCAATAATACGCCAAGCCACACAAATAAAAGCACCATAACTCCACCCAAATCAGGCTTAGCAAAAACAAGAATTGCTGGTAAAAAAACATAAATACCAGAAAATACAATATGCCTAAATCTATACATTTCTACATGACGCATAGAAAAATATTTTGCCAAAAGTATAAGTAAAATAATTTTAGTAGGCTCAATTGGATCTAAAGATAAAAATCCTACTCTATACCAACCTCTTGTGCCTCTTATATCTGGAGCAAAGAAAAATAAACCCAATAGCAACAATAAGCATATAAAATATAATATTAGTATAAGATATGAATTATTTTTAAATATTCTATAATCAAAAAAACTAATTATTAGCATAAATAAAAACCCTACAACAAAAAAAATAATTTGTTTTGTAAAATTAGAATAATCTTCTTTTGCTACACTACTACTATATATAGCCCCCAAACCAAAAAAAACTATCAAAACTGCTGATATAATTAAATTCCAATCTAATTTTTTTAAATGATTTTTCAACATTCCCATATTATTGTAAGATTCTTAAGAATTCTTGTTCAGAAATTATTTTTATACCAAGTTGTTCTGCTTTTTTGAGCTTAGAGCCAGCATCAGAACCTGCTATTACATAATCTATTTTTGCAGATACAGATTCTGAGATATTACCACCTAATTCACGGATTTTAGCTTTTGCCTCATCACGTGTCATAGTTTTGAGTCCACCAGTTAAAACAAAACTTTTTCCGTAAATTTGTGAATTTTTATTTTGAAGTTTTGCATTTGATTTAGACTTAGAAATTAGAACCTTAACATTCAATAAAAGTTTATCTAATAATTTTTGATTATCTTTATTACCAAACCATTGAGAAATAGAAGCAGAAACAATAGGTCCTATATCTTTAATTGAACTTAAATCTTCTTGATTTGCTTTTCTTAAATTTTCTATACTAGTAAATTTTTCTACCAAATCAATTGCAGTTTCCTCCCCTACATTTCTAATACCCAAAGCATATATAAATTTTGGCAAAGTAATTGTAGATTTTTCTTTTATAGATGCAACAAGATTTTCTGCTGATTTATCTCCAAATCTTTCCAGCCCAGATAGATCACCTTCTTTTAGTTCAAAAATATCTGCAGGATCTACAACTAAACCTTCATCTAATAATCTATCAATTATCTTAGGCCCCAAACCTTCTATATTAAAAGCAGGTTTTGAAACAAAATGATAAAAATTTCTTCTTTCTCTAGCAGAGCATTTTATGTTTGGACATCTTAATAAAATCTCAGTTTCAGATCTTTCTAATTTTGTAGCACAAACAGGGCAAATAATTGGCATTTTGAAAACTTTTTCTTTACCACTTCGCATTTCTGTAATTACTTTTATAATATCTGGAATTACATCTCCAGCTCTACCTACAATTACAGTATCTCCAATTCTTATATCTAGTCTTTTTATTTCATCTTCATTATGTAAAGTAGCTCTAGTTATTGTAGAACCAGAAATATTTATAGGTTTTAGAACAGCTACAGGTGTAATAGCTCCAGTTCTGCCCACTTGTATTCTAATATCTTGCACTTGAGTAGTTGCTTGCATAAGAGGAAATTTAAAAGCAATTCCTCCTCTAGGAGCCTTACCTACAATTCCTAATTTTTCAAAAATTTTATTATTATTTATAAGCACAACAATACCATCTATTTCATAGCCAAGTTTTTCTCTGTTCTTATTCCAATAATCATGAAAGTCAAAAACTTCTTGCAAATTTTTGCAATATTTATTATTTTTATTAATTTTAAAACCTAAGTCATATAAAATTTTATGTTTTTGTTCGTGGGTTTCTACATTAAAACCTTCTACCAAATCATAAGCATAAGAATCTAATTTTCTTTGTGCTGTAATTTTTGGATCTAATTGCCTTACAGAACCAGCTACAATATTTCTTGGATTTGCATATAATGGCAAATTATTTTGTTGCTGAAATTTATTTATATTTGCAAATTCTTTTTTACTTATAAAAGCTTCCCCTCTTACAATCAAATCAGCTGGTAGTTTATATTGATTAGGATGTATTGATAATGGAATAGCTTCTACTGTTTTTAAATTTTGAGTAATATCTTCACCAACCAAACCATCACCTCTTGTAGATCCTGTTATAAAAATTCCATTGTTATAAACTAATTCTACAGCTAATCCATCAATTTTGAGTTCACAATAATAATCTATATTATCTTTTTCTTCTTGAGTAAGTAATTTAAAAAATCTTTCCTGCCAATCTTGCATATCTTCTTTGGAAAAAGCATCATTAAATGAAGTCATACGTTGCCTGTGAGCGACTTTTTTGAATTCAGACAAAGCTTTGCCACCTATTCTTTGAGTAGGAGAATCTGGAGTAATAAATTCTGGATTTTGTTGCTCTAAATCAAAAAGCTCTTTTTTAAGAGAATCTAAAGCAGAATCAGAAATTTCTTGCTGATCTTTTACATGATAAAGATAGCGATGATAATTTATCGCTTTTTTTAATTTCTCTATCCTAAGATGAATTTCTTTCTTATTCATTTAATTTGAATTTATAGCAAAAGTATCAGATTGCGCGCAATTTGACAAACTATCACAAGCTCTTATATATATAAAATAAGGTTTATTATCTATAGGAAGCCAAGTATTAGAATACAAATCATTTTCTTGAAAAATAAGATCTTTTGTTTCAATATCAGGAATTTTTGGGTCATCTACGATTCTTATATGTGCTGTAACACTAGAAATTAAATCAGGATCTGTTACTTTTGCAGATATTGTTACATTATTATATTCTTTTATTGCCAAAGTTTCACTTATATCTGGAGCAGAAGATGAAACATCTCTATTAGAAATTTGCATTCCAATTGCTCTAGCAGAACTATTATAATACCCCTTGGAAGTTACCTTCATATTATAAAATTTACCATTTGGCAAGACATTTACAACTACTTGATAATTTTGCCCCAGATTATCCATATTCATATTATAAGCAACTCTACAATGCTTACAAGCTCTGCAATCTTCTCCTATAGCAGAACACCCAGAACAATTACTACCACAAGAAGAACAAATATCACATATACCTCCTACAATACCATCTATGCCAGTAGGCACACGTTGTCTATTATAAAATAAAGTTTTTTCTATACCAGAATCTGCTGCATAAAAAGCAATAACTGAATCCCCTACATTTTTAGCACTCTTTGCAGAATTTAATACAATAACAATTAATCCCAAAACAATAGACAAAATAACAGTCATTATAAAAAATACAACTACTAAAGATAATCCTTTTTGTAAAAATGTGTTTTTCATTTTAAATATTATCTTAAATTAAGGTTTCTTTGAGAAACTGTTGTTTGAATTTTAGCCTTGGAGTTAGAATTATTTTTAAGTTCTGCATCTAAAAAAAGCGTTACTCTTGGTTGTGTGATTTCATTTAATATAAAATAAAAAGAATTAATTTTTATTTTATCTGAAGTCAAAGCAACTGGGTTTGAATTATCTTTTATTTCTTTTATAACTATATTTTGTGGATCTGATTCGTTATCTAAGAAAAATTCTTGACACGAATTATTATCTGAAGAATTTATAAATTTTATACCAAGATAATTACCTGTATTTTGGTCAAGCCTAGTAAGAGCATAATTACAATCTAAACAATCTTCTAGGCAATTACCTGTTACATCTTTTGTAGCCATTCTTAAGCCCTTACTCATATATTCTAATGCGAAACCTAAACTTGCTGTAAGGTCATCTTTTGCTATTATTCTTCTTTGCTCTATTACAGATGATAAAAATAATGATACAGCCACTCCAGATACAAGCAAAAGAATGCTTATAGAAACAATCATTTCTATAAGAGTAAATCCTTTTTGATTATGTTTATTATATTTGATCATTTAATTGATACCAATTATATAAAACTTCATCTATTTGCACAGAATAAGATTCATTACCATAAAACCAATATACAGTACAAGAAATTTTCAAAGTATCTTCATCTTGCAAATAAAGAGTAATTTTTCTTTTATAAACATTATCTAAATATTCAGACCCATATGAATACAAGCCAAATACATCTTTATTTAAAAACCTACCCTCATCTATAAAATAAGTTATTGGATATAATTCACTAGTTCCTGTTCTATAATCAACTTCATAATTACATCCTGAAGAACAATCTCCTATACCTAGAATTCCAAACAACCAATCTTGGCCATTAATCCAATTACTATCTCGTATATTCCTAATAACTTCTATTCCTTCTTGAGCTAAATATATAGCACTTAATTTATTAGAAGAAGCTTTAGCTTGATTTGATAAGCTAGCAAAAACATAATACACAGCTAAAATACCTGTAACCAGAATAGAAATCGCAACAATTGACTCTATCAATGTGAAACCTTTTTTATTGTTCATATATTATCTTTTATCTATTAAACCTGCTTTATTTATATAAATTGTTCTAGATATTTCTGGATAATTATCTATTGATATTATTATATTAACTCCTTCTCTGCTTGATGACAAGTTTGATATTGTAGTTTCAAAATTTGGTGGAGCAAAATTAATACTTAATCTCAAAGAAGCTCCTGCAATTTGGCTTATTATTATGCCAGGCTCTGAAATATTTATATCAACTTCTTTATATATATAATCTTGTGATTCATTATATTGCTTATCCCCGTTTATATCTGCATATATAATATATTTTGCATTACCCAAAGAAACTTGATCTGCAAAAAAACCATAACCTTTGGGCGTAACTTGGCTACCAGAAATTTCTACCACACCACCAGAACCACTCATGTCTTGAGCTAATTTTATGTCTTGAGTTATCATATAAACAGCTCTACTCAAACTAAGCTGAGCTTTAATTCTTGGAAAATCAGCAACCACAACACCAGTTACTACAGATATAATAGTTAAAACAATCATAATTTCTACAAGGGTAACTCCTTTTTGCCAATATAAATTATTTGCATTAAACATAATTTTACTAAATTACAAAGCTAAATTTAAATACCAATTTATAATTTGATTACCCCAAAACATTGCTATAAAAGTTCCTGTTATTAAAAATGGGCCAAAAGGAACTTGGCTTTTTAACTTTTTACTTCTTAAACCAAGTAAAAACAAACTTACAATAGAGCCTATAAAAAAAGCTAAGAAAAGTCCTACTAATATATTAGGCCAACCTAATATTAAGCCAAGCAATATTGCTAATTTTACATCTCCAAAACCCATCCATCGTCCACTTGATAAAAACCATAAAGTAAAAAAGAAGCCAGAAGCAATAATAACTGCCAATAGTTGATTTATAACTAAATTTGAAATTTGAAATTTGAAATTTGAAATCAATTCTAAAATATTAAAATTATATAAATTTAAATACTCAGCAAGACGATATAAAAAAGAAATCACAATTGCTGGAAACAAGACATTATCTGGAATCAAATAATGCTTTAAGTCATATATAAATATTATAATAAGGATAGAAACAATATAAAACCAAAAAAATAAATTGAATAATTGAGTAATTGAAAATTCATTGAAAATTGAAAATTGAAAATTGAAAATTAATAAAAATATCAATGCAGTTGCTAGTTCTACAGCTGGGTATTGCCAAGATATTTTGGCTTTACAATATCTACATTTACCTTGTAAATACAAAAAACTAAAAACTGGAAATAAATCTTTCCAATTTAAATTATGTTTACAATTAGGACAAAAACTCCTACCTTTTAAAAAGCTTTTATCTTCTTCAATTCTATATATAACAACATTCAAAAAACTACCTATACATAACCCAAGCAAAAATATAAATAAATTATAAATTAATTCAATATATTGCATTTTAAAACATTTATTTTATATCCCCTATCCCCCCATACCCTAGACCCTAGCTATATTATACCAAAAATTTTCACACAAAAAAACACCCCCTTTTTCCAAAGAAGGTATTTTAATTTTAGCCTTACTTATTTTTGATAAATTTATCAATATATTCAATAAATTTTTCAAAATCTTCTAAATTTTCTTTTATTACAGATAAAAGTTCTTTTGGTTCTATTTTCCAGTATAAATGTACTATTCTATTTCTGTAGCCTGCCATTCCTTTTATTTTTTGACTAAATTCTTTTGGCAAAACATTGTAATCAGCTAATGATAAAATAATCTGCGTATAATCTTTTTTCTTTCCGTTTTGAGGAATTCTAGACAAAATATGAGTTGCAATTATTAAAACCGCCTCTAAAGCAACTCTTAAGTGATAAGCAGATAAATTATAATTATTATTATCTTTTAAAAATTCTTCTAAATCCATTGCTTTATATTTTTCTAATTCCAAAATAGAATTTTTAATATCTGCAATTCTTTCAATTATTTTTTCGTTATCAAAATTATTTTCCATATTAAATATATTTTTAATTACTTTGTTGAAAATTCTAATAATCCTTTAAAGTATTCATCAATAAAATATTTATAATCCCTAAAATAATTAGCTATTTTTTCTTGAAATTCCATTGATTTTTTTGTATTTTCTGAATAGATCAATTGTCCGTCATTTATTATTTTAAACTGAAAATGTAGTAAAACCTCATCCATAAATACCAAATCAATTTTATAATTTTCAAAACAAAAAGATAAATCAGAGAAAATATTACCATATAATTTTCCTCTTTCCTCTTCTTTGGGCAAGCCATCTTTAAAACGTACAGCCACATCAAGATCTGAATCTTCTCTAGCAAAACCAGAAATTTGAGATCCAAACAAATAAATATCAGCTAAACTGTATTTTTCTGCAACTTCCTTTATTTTTCCTTCATTATACTTAATCATTTTAATTCAACTTTAGTTATACTTTTTTTATTTGCCTTTATTATACCAAAATCAAACCAATTTACAATATTGAAATTTCTATAATCGCAAAATATTCTAGCTACAAACTACTAAATTATAAATCCTAATTAATTATACCAAAAATTTTCACACAAAAAAACACCCCCTTTTTACGGGAGGTGTTTATAAGTTAGTATCTTAATCAACACAAGCTGGAGCTGCTGCAGAAGGACATCTTGTTGCACAAGCTGTTGCTGTAACTTTCTTGTAACCAGTTGAATCTACACAGTAAGTTCCGCTTTCTGAAGTAACATTGTATATAACAGAACATGAGCACCAGTTCTGGTTTCCTGCTGTTGCAGAACCAAAAGCTGTTAAAGCAGTTCCACCATTTGCTGTTTGAACTGCGCTTGCAAAATTAGTATAAGAAGTACTAGCTACAAATTGACTACCCGTATTACTTGGGTTGGTATCAAAATATAGAGCTGCGCTAGTTAACAAATTTGCCATATTCCCTTTAATGGCAGAATTTTTACCCTTGTTAATATAGCCTGTTACATTCACCATAACTACTGCAGCTAAAACTGCGATAATAGCTATAACTACTAATAACTCTATAATTGTAAAACCTTTTGATGTTTTCATTGTTTTATTTTTTATTTAATTATTTTTTAAGATCTTAAAAAATTATTTTATTAATCTCGACCTTTGAATTATTTGACCTTAGGAGAATATAGCATTCCTTATTATTAATTATATATCTTAATAAAATCTAATCAATAGTAAGGCTGTGGATAACTTTTATATTGTGCCAAGAGTACTATACAATGGTGAAAGTACAGATACTGCTAAAAATGCCACACAAATTCCCAAAAATATAATTAATATAGGCTCAAGCAAAGAAGTAAAAAGTTCTACATCTCTTTTGATTTCTTTTTCATAAAAATTAACTATTTCCAATAAATTTTTATCTAAATTACCTGTATCTTCACCTACTTGTATCATTTGTACCACAAAACCAGATACTTGCTTAGGATGCCTTTTAAATACATCACTAATTTTCTCTCCTTCTGCTACATTTTTTTCAACTTCAGCAATTATTTGCTTATACACAAAACTTTCTATAGTATCTTTTGTTATTTTAAGAGCTACTGTAATAGGAAGACCAGAAGATATAAGAGTAGATAAGTTTTCTGCAAATCTAGTAAGATATGTTTTCTTAAAAAACTCTCCTAATAAAGGCACTTTCAAAGAATAAATATCAAAAAACTTTTTACCAGCTTCTGTTTTAAAATAATAAAAACCAGAACCAACAACACTCAAAATAATTATTATTAATAACCACCAATAACTTGCGAGCATAGCATATGCACTAAGCATTAATCTTGTAAAAAATGGTGGTTGTGTAAGAGATTCACTAATAAGATCTATTAATTTTGGCATTACAAATATAACAACAATTATCATTACAACAGCAAGTACAGAAATTACAAAAGCAGGATATATCATTGCATTTTTTATTTGTGCATTTATATCTGCTTCTCTTTCTAAGTGCCTAGAAAGATAATCTAAAGTTTCAGAAATTTTACCAGAAGCTTCACCACTTTTGATAAGACTTACATAAAAAGCGTTAAATATATCAGGATAAACAGAAAAAGCTTCAGATAATGAACTACCTTCATCAACGAGCTGAGCTATTTTTAATATTTTTTCTTTAAAATATTGCTTTTTTGTTTGTTCAGATAAGCTACTTAAACTTTTAACAACAGGCACTCGAGAAGATAACATAACAGAAAGTTGTCTAGAAAAAACAGCTAATTCTTTTTGCGATACTTTATTAAAAAAACTTATATTAATAGATTTTAAACCTTTCTCTTCTTCCAAAGAAGTGACGAAAACATTGTATTTGGAAAGTAATTCAACAGCAGTTTGCTTTGAAGAAGCCTCTATTATACCAGATTCTATTTTACCCTCTTTGGATCTTGCTTGATATTTGTATTTCATTATAAATTATCTTAAAAGATTTCTTATTTCTGCTGGATTATACGAATAATCAATAGCATTTTTAAGAGATATTTCTTTTCTTCTTACAAGATCTACAAGAGCTCTATTAAAAGAGATCATTCCATCTTTAGAAGATGTTTCTATAACAGCAGGTATTTCATGAGTTTTATTTTCTCTAATTAAAGTAGCAACAGCATTATTACACATTAATACTTCACACACAGGTATAAAACCTCCCTTAATTCTTGGTATAAGTCTTTGAGATACAATACCAAGCAAAGAAGCTGCTAATTGAAATCTTATTTGATTTTGTTGATCAGCTGGAAAAACATCTACTATTCTATGTATTGTTTGAGACGCAGAATTAGTATGTAATGTTGCAAAAACTAAGTGCCCAGTTTCTGCTGCTGTTATTGTAGTAGATATAGTTTCTAGATCTCTCATTTCACCTACCATAATTACATCAGGATTTTGCCTAAAAGTAGCTCTAAGGGCATTAGCAAAACTCTTGGTATCTTGACCTATTTCTCTTTGATCAATTACAGATCTACTTGGTTCATAAATATATTCTATTGGATCTTCTATTGTAATTACATGGCAAGATCTTGTTTGATTTATTTCATCAATTAATGCAGCTAATGTAGTAGTTTTGCCTTGCCCAGAAGCTCCTGTCATTAAAACAAGTCCTTGATTTTTACTTGTAAATTCATGCAGAATAGGTGGCAAAGTAAGATCTTCTACTGTTCTTATTTGATGAGGTATAAACCTTAAAGCCATACTTATATTATTTCTTTGTAAAAATACATTTACTCTAAACCTACTTTTACCATCATAATCATAAGAAAAATCTATTTCTTTTTCTTGTTCAAATTTTTTATAATTATCTTCAGACATAGAAGCTATTCCAAAACCTTTGGCATCTTCTTGAGATATAACATTTTCTCTTGTAAGTGGAATTAATTGACCTGTTATTCTTATCATTGGAGGATGACCTGCAGACAAAATCAAATCAGAAGCTTGTTCTTTGATAACTATTTCTAAAAATCTTCTAAATTCTTTTAAGTAGTCCATATTTTTATGATAATATTTTTTTAATTTCTTCTATTATTTGACTTGGAGTATTTTCAGTTTTACTAAGATATTTTGCAATATTAAAAGATGCTGCTTTATCAAAATCTTCTTTTTGAGCTAAAGCTGAAAGTACAATAACTTTTAAATCATTCATCTTTAATTCCTCTTTAATTCTTCGTAGAACTTCCCAACCAGATATTTTAGGCAAAATAATATCAAGCAATACAAGATCTGGTTTTAATTCAATTATTTTACTTATTGCCAGTTCTCCATCAGAAGCAACTTGCACATTAAAACCAGCTATGGTAATTTGCTTTACATAAATATCTATTAAGAAATTATCATCTTCAACTAAAAGTATTGTTTTCATAATTTAGCGTAGCGATATATTATTAATTTATTTTTCTTCTGTTACTCTTTGCACCTCCTCCATTGTTGTCTCACCACTTAAAACCCTTATTATACCTTCTTGTTCCATTGTAAGCATGCCTTGTTTTTGAGCTATTTTAAGAATTTGCAAATCACTGGGTCCTTTTGTAACTATTTCTGCTATTTCTTTTGTAATTGATAAAACTTCATATAACCCTACTCTACCCACATAGCCTTTTTGATTGCAAGCATCACAACCTTTTGCTTTGTAAATATAAAAATCAGATTTTTCTTTTATTTGTTCTTTTGCATAATCTGGCATACTATTTATTCTTTCTTGTATATATTTTTTAACTTTTTCATCTGGTTTTGTTTTTACTCTACAATTTTTACATAAAGTTCTTACAAGCCTTTGGGATATTGCTACTCTCAAAGTAGAGGGTATTAAAAATGGTTTTACACCCATATCTATAAGCCTTGGTATAACACCAGCAGAAGAATTAGTATGCAAAGTAGAAAGCACAATATGCCCAGTTAAAGCAGCATTAATAGCCAAGCTAGCTGTCTCCTCATCTCTAATTTCTCCAACCATAATTACATTTGGATCTTGTCTTAATATTTGCCTTAATCCAGAAGCAAAACTATATCCAATTTCTGGCTTTACTTGTGATTGATTTATACCATCTATAGAATATTCTATAGGATCCTCAAGCGTAACAATATTTACTGAATCTCTATTAAGAATATTTAACAAAGAATATAATGTTGTTGATTTACCAGATCCAGTAGGGCCTGTAGCTAATACCAAACCATAAGGCTTTTTAATTGCTTCTTTAATAATTTCTAAATTCCTATCTCTCATACCCATATCTTCAAATGATTTTAATCCAGCACCAGAATCCAAAATTCTAATAACAACCTTTTCTCCATAAAAAGTTGGGAATGTAGCTACTCTAAAATCAATATCTTTATTATTAATTACAGCTGAGAATCTTCCATCTTGTGGCACTCTATTTTCATCTATTTTTAAACCAGATAAAATTTTAATTCTTGTTATAATGGAAAGATAAACACTCAAAGGTAAAAACAAGCTTGTGTAAAGCATACCATCTTGCCTAAATCTAACTCCTAACTTATCTTTTCCTGGCTCTATATGTATATCAGAAGCTCTATTTTCTATTGCATGTTTTAAAATAACCATAACCATTTTGACAACAGGAGCTTCATCAGAAATAACTTTATCTTCTTTTTTGTTATTTGCATTATTTTCTACTTTGGATTCTTTTTCTTGATTTATAGCATCTAAAGCTACTTTTGTTTCTTTGCTTAAGCTTTTTCTTTGATCTAAAAGTAATTTCAAATTACTAATTGTGATTAAAGAAACTTTATAATCAAAACCCTCTTGCCTAGCTAAAAATCTTAACGCATTTTGCATTTGCATATTTTCTGGATAAGGGGTGACAACTTCAACAATATTTTTATCTTTTGCAACTGAAGCTATTTTATAATTTATCTCTGCCTCCTCTGGAATTAATTCTAAAATTTCACCTTTAATTTGATCTGGTTTTATTCTTTTTAAAGGTATATTTAAAATTTTCCCTTTTATTTCAAACAACTCATCTTCTTGCATAATCTTTTTTTGTAAAATAAAATCCTCTTCAGTTTTACCTGATTTAATAACTTCAGATTCATAGGCAATTTTATCTTTTTCGCTTATTATTGCTCTAGCAAATAATTCTTGTATTAATTTCGTAGGCATATTACCTGCTTATTTATTTTTTAATATTTTTTTCCGTACTAGCTTCTTGGTAATATGAAGTAAAAGGATTGTCTCTACCTAAAATTTCTTTTTCTAATTTTATTATTTTCAAACCATTTTTTTCCAAAGATTGTTTAGCTAAGTCAATTGATTGAGCATAAACAAATCCAAAAACTTTTTTATTATCTTTGTCTTCAGCTTCATAATCAAATTTAAATTCTATATTATTTAATAAAACAAGCTTTGCTAATTCTTCTGAATCCAAAACTGAAAAATCGATATTGATATTAGGCTTTAAAAAAACTACTTCTTCTGAAGCTGGTTTTGGTCTTACTAAAAAAACAAAAAGTGTAATTATAATTACTCCTATTGCAAAAAATCCTACAATTGCAATTGAAATTTTTAATATTTTCTTTTTTGGTGATACAAAAACTATTGCCATAATTAATAAGAATAAGTTTTAATTTCCATTGAAAATGAATATGTTTGACTATTTTGGCTTTGCTGGCCAGCAAAAGAAATGCTATTTACTCCAAACAAATTAGCAGAATATTCTAATGATTTTAAGAAATTTTTAATAGCAGAATAACTTCCTACTAAATTTACAGAAAAAACAATATCTTTCATACTTGCTTTATCAACTTTTTGAGGTATTTTATTAAAAAATATATCTTTTACAAGTAATCCATTTTCTATAGATTTTCTTTGAATAAAATAGATTATTGGAGCTAAAGTTACTTGATCTGGAATAGCTCTATCAATTTTCTCTACGCCTTCTTTTCTTTTTATTAGCTCATCATATACTTTATTAACTTCAGAATAATAAGCATATTTGGCATTTTTCTCAGCTTGCTTTAATGCAATTTGATCTTGCAAGCTTCTAAATTCTTTATATTCTGGAAAAACCAAAAATATAATCATAATTATAGTAACTGCAAGCAATAATATTGATATTAGTAATTTATTAAATACCATTTTGTTTTATTAAAATTCAAATAATAATGATTCTAATTTCATATTTAAATTGAAATTAACTCTACCGGCACTGCCTACAGAAGAACTTAAAACATCTACGCTTTTAACATATTCATTAGATTCAAAATGCGAGATTTGCCTGCTTAAGGCTTCAAGATTTTCAGTTTCTCCAAACAATAATATTGCACCATCTGAATCTGATAAACTTATTCTAGAAAACCATACTTTAGGTAATGTTTCTTTTTCTATAAATCCAAAAGCATTTGAAGTAAGTCTATGTTCATTAATAAGCTTAGAATAATCTTGAACTTTTTTCTGAATAGAAAAAACTTGATCTTCTTTATCTTTTTGAGCTTTAGTACCTATTTCTTGAATTTGAATATCAAGTTCATTTAAGTTTGATTTCTGTGAAGATATTTTTATAGAAAAAACAATATAACATAAAATCATAGAAACTAAAAGCGAAGCTGAAAAATACAAAAACACTTGAATAAAAATATTATCTGCAGAAAAATTTTTCTTAATTGAATTTAAATTAATATCCATACTTTATTATACAACAAAATATAAATTGCAACAAATACTATTTTTTAAAAGCACCTAAAGCAGATCCTACTGCTACAGAAAAACTTGGCCCTATTTTACGCAAAGACTCTTCTAATATAGGAGGATATAAAAAGTCTGAAAAACAATTTGGTACAAACACTTTCTTGTTAAAGCTTTCTTGAAAATATTCTCTTAATCCAGGCATATTTGCTGTTCCTCCTGTAAGATAAATTTCTTCGATATTTTTGTTATTGCTTTGATAAAACTCTTGAGAAATATTCTTAATTTCAGACAACAAAGGATCTATTAAGAAATATAATGTTTTGGTTATTTCTTTTTCTGTAGATATAAGACCATGTTCGTTTTTAATTTGCTCTGCTTTATCTTTTGCCACACCTAATGAAGAAGCAATTGCATAAGTTAATTGTCCGCCTGCAAAACCAAAGCTATAGCTTTTCTTTAAAACTCCTTTATCTATAATATTAATTGTTGTACTCTGCACTCCGATATCAACTAAGCAAATAATTTTTTTATTATCTTTTACCAATGCCCTAGATATTGCAGGAGCCTCAGCTTCAAGTGCATATAATTCTAGACCTGCTCCTTGTGCAACTCTTTTATATCCTTCTACAACTTGATTTGGTATTGCAATAAGAAAAATTTTAATATCAGATTTTTTATCTCCAGGAGTTCCACCAATTACTTTCCAGTCCAAAGTTGTTTCGGAAATTGGCAAAGGAATATATTGTGGCGCATGGTATCTTACAGATTCTGCTATTTCTTTTTCTGACATTGGAGGCATATCAAAAGTAATACAAAAAGTAGAATAATCTGGCACAGAAAAAACAGCAGATTTTGTTCTTATACCAGCTTCATCTAATATAGCTCTAACTGCTCTAGATACAAAAAAATCTGAAAGCATATAACTAGCTCCATCAAAAGTTCTAAAAGGTTCTTGATCTTTATATAATGAGATTGATTTAATTTCTCCGTAATTTTCCAAAGTTTTACCACCACCCCATTTTGATATTTCTACAACTTTTATAGAAGCTGTACCCACATCAACCCCAACTACTTTTTTAGGAAAAAATAAATCAAATGGATTAAACATATCTTTTTTATATTATTATATTATTATACAATAAAATAATAAACTAATAAACAATAACAACTGTGAATAATTTTAATAATTTTGCAAAAGACTTATTTTTTCCGAAATTTTGCTTTTCTTGCCAAAAAGAAGGATTTTACCTTTGTCCAGATTGCTGGCATATTTTAGATATTCTAGATCATAATTATTGTCTCTGCGAAACCAACCCACAAAGAATATTCCCATTAAAAAACAATTTACATAATTCAGGTAAATGTCACAAATGCCAAGATAATAAATTATCTGGGCTTTATTTTGCTGTTAATTATAGAAACAACAAAGCTATAGAAAAACTAATAAAAAATTTCAAATATCAACCTTTTGCTAAAGATTTAGCTAAAACATTAGCTCTTATTCTAGTAGAACATTTTATACTAACAAACATAAATACCAATATAATTTGGGACAAATCTATATTAATACCAATACCTATACATATTAAAAGACAAAAACACAGAGGATATAATCAATCAGAAGAATTAGCCTTACAACTTTCTCAAATAATAAAAGTTCCTGTTGTAAGTGATGTGTTGTTTAAAATCAAAAATACTCAGCCACAAGCAGAACTTAAAAAACTTCAAAGAATTGAAAATATTAAAAATGCTTTTGTAGTTAAAAACAAACACAAATTAAAAAACAAAAAAGTTTTTCTTATAGATGATATTTACACTACAGGTTCTACAATGTCTGCTTGTGCAGATGTGTTAAAAAAATCTGGAGCCAAACAAGTTTGGGGCATTACCATAGCCAGAGAAGAATTTTTATAATTTATTTTACCAACAATTCTAATAATTTATAAACTATAATTGCAGGCCATATCATAGCTTTAAATATACCCAAAACTCCAAGCCAAAAACTATCTGCATGCTGAATATAATAAATCAAAGCACCTAAAAATGCCAAACCATATATTCCCCCACCACATGCCCCGCAGGCATTGTTATTTTTATTTTTGTTACAACAATTACTGCCACAGCACGAATCGTTTCTTATTTCTTGTTCCATATTTTTATATTTATCCCATTTTACGGGATTTAATTATATTTATTTTTATCTTAATTAGTTTAATTTACTTTTTTAAATATTTTTGACGTTCTAATTCTGGAAATTTTTCTATAGCATAACGCAACATTGTACGTGGCATAATTTTGTAATATTTTTGCAAAAATATTTCTTCTGTATTTTTATTTTTCTTACCCACTTCCCTTAACATCCAACCTACTGCTTTATGAATTAAATCATGATTATCATTTAATAAAATTTCTGCAATTGCCAAAGTATCTGCAAAATCATTATTTTTAATAAACATTAAAGTGCTAATAATTGCTATTCTTTTTTCCCATAAATTTTTGGATTTTGTAAACTTATACAAAATATCACGAGGCTTTGTTAGCAAATAATCCCCTACAATTCTAGGACAAGTTACATCTATTAAATCCCAATTATTTATATATTTTCTATTTTTAATATATAACTTATAAAATTTATCTTTTTCTGCAGGATATCTTAAAGTCATAATTATTAAAGCTGTCATACGTTCTTCATGAAAATCAGAATGCAATAATTGCTCTAAATCTATAATCTTTATTTCTTTGTACTTTTTAGCAATCTTTCTTATTTGAGGTAAAGTTACACCCAAAAATCTATCCCCTTGGCCATATTCTCCTTTGGCAGTTTTAAAAAACCTAGATAAATCTTTAGCTTTTTGAGCATTACCTAAGCTGTGTATTTCTTTTTGTGTTAGATTATTACTAATAAGTATCATTTCATCTTAATTTAACAATTTCAAATTTAGTACTATGAAAATGCAAATCAAACATAGCACCTCCAAAACCTTTTCTTTGATCAGTCTTGCTAAATTTATAACTTACTGAAGCTACAAAAGAATTATCATACATCCCTCCTCTACGAAAATTAATTTGACAAGATTCTCCATCATTTTCTTTTTTTATAATATTTTTTATTATTTTCTCCAATTTTTCCAAAGATTGTGGCAAAGCTTCTGGATAATTAATAAAATTATATACTATTTTATCTATTTCTTTTTGAGGAAAATTTTTAATTTCATCAAGAACCAATGTTTCGATTTTCTTGGTAGTTTCATTTTCCTCAAATTTAAAATTTTCTACACCCATCCAAGATACATATAGCTGACTATCTGAACTATGTGGCATAACAGCGCCATTTTGCATAATTTTCTTTGAAGCTTTTCTAATATTCTCATTTAATCTATTAAACTCGCTTAATAAATCATCAATTTCTTTTTTTGCTCTAACAGGATCTTTGGATAAATCATAAATCAAATTAGATGCTTTTTCTTTTATTTTGGAAATTTTTGCATGCAAATCACAAATATTTTCTAATACAGGTGCACTTTGTTTTACCCAAGGGAATTTATCATACAGCAAATCTATTTCTATTTCTGTAGAATAAAACATCTCTAGAAGCTCTGACCTTTCACGATAATACTCTGCATATGCAGACAACCATTTAGGAAATTCCTCAAAAGGTATCCCAGCTAATTGATATGCCAGAATCGCTCTAACCTCTTGATTTCTACCTAAAATTGCATAATAGTTATCCATAAAATTTGCAATACTATCAATAACTTTAGAAACAGTATTTCTCTGTTCTGGAGGGGTGTTAGCAAAAAGATGTGTATATAAATCTCCGTATAATGATTCTTTTAATTGTCTTCCAGAACTACCATCTCTAATATAAGCTAAAACTTCATCTTTTAAATCTCGGAAATAATCTGCACTTTCAAACTTCTCAGTATCTTTAAATTTCCTAAAAAGAATATGATTAATAAAATGCTGTCTTTCATGAACAACAATTTTTTTCCTATAAGCTTCATCTGGCCCTCTTATCAATAAAACTGGTGTACTAATATCATTACTATTAAATGTTAAGCGCATAGAGTGATGAAAAGTACCACCACTTTTTAAACTTTTTTGTGATGTTTGATCAAAAACTTTACCCTCTAGAGCACAAGCATAATCAATTGGATCTTCACATCTCATAACAAAATATCCTTCATCTTGGAAAAATTCTACTTTACCAAGAGGATTTGCGCCAACTCTCATATTAAAAATTTCTTGACCCATAATTAATGGCGTAATAGGTTTGTCTTTTAGACCTTCAAATCCTTCTAACATTTCTACTAATTTCCAATTTTCTTGAAGAGAAGTTTGACGTTGTTTTGAATAATTTTCAATAATTATTGCAAATTTTTGAGCAATTTCTTCTGGAAGCTGATCTAAAAGTTTTTTCTGCTCTTCAAGAGGATCTTTCTTTTTACCATTATTTGCATGTAATTCTTTGCCTGACAGCAATTCTTCTATCTTAAAAGCCAGCAAAGCTTGTTTATGACTTTTCTCAATTAATCTAATTATACGCGACTTATCTTTTTCTTGCTCCTTAGAAGATTGTTGTTCAACTATTTCTTGTTGTTCTTGATGCTCAGATTCTTGATTAAATCCTTCTTCTTTCATATTTTTAAATTTTAATTATTCTTGTATTTGAGCACAATAACTGCAACGCTTTGCTTGTAATGGAATATCACTTAAACATTCTTTGCACTTTTTAGTTGTAGGAATAGATATTTCTTTTTTTTCATTTTTTGCATTACTATATTCATTGGCAATATTACAAAAAAATAAATTGAAGCTGATACTAATAAAAATGAAATTATAGAATTTACTAATTCACCATATAAAAACTTGCTACTATTAATTGTAAAATATAATCCAGAAAAATCTGGTACTTTAGCTATTGCCCCTATAAATGGAGTTATAAGCCCCTTAACTAAAGAATTAACAACAGCCCCAAAAGAAGCTCCAATAACTACTCCCACTGCCAAATCAACTGCATTACCACGTAAAATAAAATCTCTAAAACCTTGTAAAATTTTTGACGTATTTTTAATTTAAAAAATTAAATTAATTATATTTTTTCTACTGTATTCCAATCACCTTCTACCCAAAGCATCATTACTTCTACATTGAATCCAAAACTTTCAATTGTTTTTTTAGCTAATGGTAATTGTTTTATTTGTTCTTCTTTTGACAATGGATTGCCTGCACAATCATAATGCCCTACAATGGCTATTATTTTTGAATTATGCTTATTTACAGAAATGCCAATACACTTTTTAACATCTTCTAACACAGAACTTTCTGTAGCTTCTGCTAAAATTTTAACTGGCCCTGGCTCTGTAATTACATCTACAAAATCCACTGCATAATTATCTTGCATATATTTTTTAATTGCATCTTGGACTCTTCCGTCCATGCAATTTATAACTGTTGCAAATTTTTTATCTGACATCTTTAAAAGCAAGCCAAATATTTTTTTTCGAGCACGAGGGTGCCCCGTTAGAGAGGCTCTCGGCGCAGAAAAAAATAATTTGGCGAGCAAAATATCTTAAATTATTTTCCTTGATAAACTACTAAATCACCTATTAAATATTTGCTTAATACATCTAAAGCACTATCTTTGTGAGAACCTTTTCCACCTTTAGTATCAAATCCTACTGTACCGTCCTTCCCACAATTATAAATTATAGCTCCTTCTCCACCTGGATGAAGAGCAGAAAATTCTGTGACATCATAAACTTTCCCACGAACTACTGTCCAGCAATCTGAAGCAGAATTATGTCTTGCAACTTCTTGCATATCTAGAACTAAATTATTATCATTTCTTTGAATTATTTCTTTCTGATTTTGATTTATATTTGAATTCGTATTATTTTGATTTTGCATAGACCCAAACCACATAGCAAATATAACTACCAAAACTAATACAAATACTCCCAATGAAATTGTAACTATTTTTTTCATAATATTTTATATATTAATTATTAAAACTAAATTTTTCCCAATGGATATTATTATTTTTAACACCAATTTTTATTAATTGCAACTTTAAATTATTCATAAATGAAACAGGTCCACATATAAATATATTTTTATTATTTATATTATCACTTAATTTCGCTATATTTTCAGCATTAATAAGGCCCTGTTCATCTGAAAACCAAGAAATTACTCTAAAATATTTATTATTTTTTTCAATTTCTTTTAACTTATCTAATAATATTGCTTCTGATTTATTTTTAACACAATAATATAAATCAATTTTTTGATTATTATTTTTAGGCAAAGATCTTGCCATACTTAAGAAAGGAGTAATTCCAATCCCACCAGATATCCATATTTGATCTGTATTTGGAAAATAATTACAAGAAAACTTTCCAAAAGCACCTTTAACAAAAGCCTTACCCCCCACTTTCAAATTACTAATTTTAGAAGTAAAATCTCCCAAAGATTTTATTGTAAATTCTAGGTTTTTTTGATTATTATCAGAAGATATAGAAAAAGGATGTGCTTCTTGAGTTAAATTATTAGATTTGAATTTTATAAAAACAAATTGACCTGGTATAAAACTTATAAACTTTGCTTTTGGCTCAAGCTCTATTTGAGTTATATTTTCTGCTAATTTGTCGACCCTAATTATATTATACTCTAAATTATTATAAAAAATTTTATCTAAAATAACATTATACAAATACACAACAATACTAATAATAGAAATTCCTAGCACATAATACCTTAAGAACAAATCTCTTGAAATATCACTATCTATAAGAGCTATGTGCGCAAAAGCAAGCGCAAAAGCAAGAATCATAAATTTGTGAGTAAAAAGCCAAATATTATATTTAAGCTTTACATAATAAGTTAAAACCATAAGCAAAATCATTATCCCCAAGGCATAAATACCCCAACTTATAGCATCAAATCCTTGTGGCACAAAGAACATAGCGGTTTTGCTTATAGAGAAATTTAAATATCTTACTGCTAGTAAAATAGGGTGAAATAAAATTAAGCAAAAACCTAAAGCTCCAATAATTGCATGAAAATTCAAAGCATCTGGCAATCCAAAAAATATTTTATCTACTATTTTTATTTTACTACCTGTAATTAAATTCAAAGCAAACAAAATTATTCCCAAAAGTCCAGTTATCTGACCAAAACTTGTGGCAATAGTTGATATATTAGAAAATTTAAAATTAAGGTTATCAATTAAAAACCATCTTATAACAGGTGTTAATGCTAAAATTCCAAAAATTAACCAGCCAATATTTTTCTTAAAAAAATTATTCATATTTTTATTTCAATTATTTTATTACGAGAAGTGTGACCAGATATAATAATTACATTAGCAGTGCCAGTTTTAAAATAAACTGCCAAAGCATTACGTATTGCAAAATTTGCCTTACCTTTTTCTGGTAATTCTTTTACAGACACCACAAAATTATTTTCAGCAACTTGTCCTGAGCCTGTCGAATGGACTCTTTCTATTTTTTCTTCTCTAGAATTTGGCTTTGCTTTTACAAAAATTTTCATTTTATAAATATATTATATATTTTATGATACTATATTCAAAGTAAAAATCAAATAAAAACCACAGGAATACTCCCGTGGCAAAATCAACTTCATATTAGCTTATCACACCTTTTGCATCGCAAGCTTTACATGCAGGCTTGTGATAAACACCATCAACGCAAATAAATTTATCTTGCAAGCCAGTGCCATTGCAAGCTGGGCAATCTTTAACGCAATCACATCTTACAGGATACCACCCAATCATAAGAGCAAAAGCTGTTTTGGGTTTTTTACAAACTTGGCAAATTACTTTTTCTTCCATTGCAAGCTCCTTTGCAAAGAATTTTTGTTTTGAACTAATTTAAATATTAGCACAAAATTTTTAAAAATCAAATTAATGATTTACAGGACAACCACCTGCTTTAATATTCCCCAAATTATCCCAAGCTCCTGCATTATACACTTGCTTATAATTATTAGCTTCTAAAATCATTTTAGCTATTCCGCTTCTTGCCCCAGAAGCACATACAAGAATTACAGGTACATCTTTTACAAGCCAAGCAAGACAATTAGCAAAACTATCTAATGGCACATTCAAAGACCCTGTAATATGACCACAGTCAAACTCTTCTTTGGTTCTTACATCAATTATTATAGCTCCTTTTTTAATTATTTCTTGAAAATCCATATTTTTTATTTTACTAAATTTTGTGAATTGCCAGATATAAAATTATTTATATTATCTACAGTAGTATCTAAAATTCTTTCAAGCGCTTCTTGACTATAAAATGCAATATGTGGAGTAAAAACTACATTATCTTTACCAAGCAATTCTTTGTCTCTCATTATTTGACCAAAATATTCAGCTTTCTGCGGATCAGATAATAATTGCTTTTCCTCTTTAATAAGTTCTTCACCTTCAAGCACATCAAGACCTACTCCTGAAATTATTTTATCATTTAAAGCTTCAATTAAAGCTTGTGTATCTACAATTCCTCCACGAGAAGTGTTTATTAAAATAGCGCCTTTTTTTATTTTATTAATTGTTTCTTTATTTATCATATGATGAGTATGTTCATTATCTGGCACATGCAAAGTAATAATATCTGAATTAGCCAAAACTTCATCTAAGGTTGTATAATTAAAGTGCAAAGTTTCTGCTACAAAATTATCTGGATTAGGATCATAAGCTAAAACATGCATACTAAAACTTTTAGCAATCCTAATTACATGCTTTCCAATATTCCCAACACCAATTACACCCAAAGTTCTGCCTTTAAGATCAAATCCTTTTAACCCTTCTATAGAATAATCCTTATTAAGCGTGCGTACATAAGCTTTGTGCACATTTCTTGAAAGAGCCAAAATCAATGCAAAAGTATGTTCAGCCACTGTATTTTCCCCATAAAATGGTACATTACATACAGAAATATTTTTTTTAGCAGATTCTTTTACATCTATATGATCAAAACCAGTAGATCTAGTAGCAAGCATTTTTAGATTTGGCAATTTATCTAAAATATCTTTACTAACCTTAGAATATATAAATGTAGAAACTATATCACAACTTTTAATTTTTTCTATATCTGTAGAATCCAATGTATCTTCAAAAAAATCTAAATCTTGATTTATTAATTTTTCTTGAATATATTTTTTTTCCCAATCTTTTATTTCAAAAAATGCAATTTTCATATATTTATTATTTAATATAAATAATTATAGCACAAAACAAAAGGCGCGTTAAGATGCGCCCGAATTTATTTTATAAATCTCTTACCCTTCCTTGGGTTGTGAACAATTATAGGAGCCATTTCCTCTTCATTAGGATCAATTTCTTCTGTTCTAGGAAATGCTGATTTTCCCATTCCCTCCCTTATTTTATAAATTTCTATTAATTCCTTTATTCTATCAGGCGAAGCACTCCTTTTATCATCTCTTGTTCTTTTTTGGATATTTTGCTTTTTCTTTGTCATTGCAAACCTCCATTTACTTTAAAATTTTAAAATAACTATGTGTCCCCAGGGGGATTCGAACCTCCATCCCAAGCTCCGCAAGCTTGTATTCTATCCGTTGAACTATGGGGACATAAATTTTGGCGGGCAAGTTGAACGACAAGGGCAAACTTGCACTTAATGTAGTGAAGTGCGGAGGAGGTGGGACTCGAACCCACGAACCCCGTGAGAGGTTCCACTTTTCAAGAGTGGTGCAATAGCCACTATGCGACTCCTCCAATGGCTTTATATTATCACAAAAAACATAAAAATCAAATTTAAGGGCTTGAATTAATCAAAAAAATAAGGCATCATATAAATATAATTGGAGGAGTAGCATCAATGGTTAATGCAAGAGTTTGCTAAACTCTGCCCTGTTATGGGGCTTGTGAGTTCGAATCTCACCTCCTCCGCCAGATTACCAAGTTTAAATTATTAATTATAAATTTATTTATATGTCAAAATATATCATGCCAGCTATTGGATTTATATTGATTGTAATAAATGCAGTAGGTTATATTTTTAATTTAAATATAAAACATCCAGCGCTAACAATTTTAGGAATAGTCTTTGTAACTATTGGAATGCAAAGAGCTCGTAAAAATAAAAGTAATTAATTTTTTTAATAAAATTTCTGAGCAAATTTTGGAATGTCAAAATAATCAGGATTATTTTTGTAAATTTGGCGTAATTGGCGCATAATTTTATCAATACGGCCACAAGATAAAGCCTTTAAGGCGAATACCGGTTCAAAGTTCCGGACATCGTCACCGCCGTGATTCTTGTTCTTTTAAACCTAGAAGCAATATGCTTCGTATTTTGAAAGTGAGTTTATGTCTTATAAAAACTCAACTCCTGTGTGCACAAACAAAGCACATCCTGGTAAAATTACTTTAAAAAAACTTAAATTTAAATGTACGAATAGACATAGACTTAGATCAAATTCTTCTGGACAGAAACCTTTGCAATGCCCATATTTAACTATAGTTCAAGGATATTTACCAAACGTAAAAGCAAGGGCAATAGCTGAGGATATCATAGAAGAAAGAGATAAAGGAAATGGAAATTGTGCTTGCCACAAAAATAATAAAGAAAATAATACAGGAATAAATGGCAAGTCCAAAAGTAAAAAAAAGAAAAAAAAGAAAAAAAATCGCCTATCAAGAAAAGATAGACGAATTACAAAACAATCACTAAAATCTTAAATCATAGGCGGAAAAAATCCGCCGTTTTTTATATAAAATTAATTCCTTTCTCCAAGCAGAACTTCAACATTAATTTCTTTTCCATCTCTTATAACCTTTAAATTTATTTTATCATTTACATTATATTTTTGAATAATCTTTGCCATAGAATTTTGTTGAGTAATCTTTTCTCCATTTACTTCTAAAATCAAATCATTTTCTTTTAATCCTGCTTTTTCTGCAGAAGATCCTGCAGTAATCGCTGGTTCATTGTTTTCGCCTTTCAAAACCAAAGCTCCATAATCATAGGATAATTTATATTTTTCTTTTATATCTTCATTTACCAAAGCATATCTTACACCTAAAAACGGATATGAGATTTTGTTAGTTTTAATTACTTGATCTATTGCTCTTTTAGCTCTATCAATAGGTATTGCAAAGCCAATACTATTTGCCCCTTGAGCTACAGCTGTATTTATTCCAATTACTTGACCACGCAAATTTAATAATGGCCCACCAGAATTTCCAGAATTAATCGCTGCGTCTGTTTGAATAATATCTTCTAATATTTCAGAAAATCCTTCACCCCCAGAAGCAGATATTGTTCTTTGCAATCCAGATACAATACCTACAGAAACAGTATTTCTAAATTCACCCAAAGCATTACCAATAGCTATAGCAGATTGCCCAATTTGAATACCAGAAGAATTACCTAATTCCACAGCAGGAAAAGTTTCTGCATTTTGAGATTGAATTTTAGCAATAGCTAAATCTTGGACAGGGTCTAAGGCTAAAACTTTTATAGAATATTTTTTACCTTCATTAGTAAAAGCAGTATATTCTGCAGTTTTATCTAACACAACATGCTTATTAGTTAATATCAAACCATCTTGAGATATTATAAAACCAGTACCACCACCTACTTCTTGTTTTTGAGTACCTTTTTGCCTTAATTGAGGAATTCGCAGATCAAATCCAGGACCAAAATCAAAAAATGGAGAATCAAAACCTTCAAAAGGATTTGTATAATATCTTTCATATACAGGAACATCTTTAGAAACAATAATACTAACTACAGAAGGTGAAACTTTTTTAACTGCATTTATAATTGCTTGCTCATAAGTAATAGGTGAAGTATAAGCTTCTGGCTCTTTAATTTTTACAATTGGTTTTTGAGACTCTAATTTACTAAGACTATCTTGTATAGGTGTTAAAAAGCTTTTAATTTGACTTTCAAAATAACTTGGAAAAAATTTATTTACATAAAAACCACTTATACTTATTAAAACAATAGCAATCAAAAAACCCCACAAAGCCCTGTTTTGTAGAATTTTTACTGACTTTGTTATTAATAGTTTTATTTTTTTAATATCTATTTGAGGTAAGTCATACATATTATTTATAATGATTAAATTTATAATTAAATATATCTGATTTTACAGGCCCTATAAATATCATATGCAATTCGCATAATAAATATTTTATACCTGTATTTAACCAGCCATCTGTTACAAATCTCCTTTCAGATATGTATATAAAAGTATTTTTTATTATACCAAATTTTCCAATTTTGCAAGCAAGTCTTATCATATGATGATCTTCAGCTAATTTTATAGATTCATCAAAACCTTTAACTTTTTCAAAAATATCTTTTTTAATTAAAATTCCATCTGCCCCATGAGCTAATATATTTTGCAAAAACTCTATAGGCCAATTATAGAAAAAATTCAAATAAAATTTTGATTTTTTATTATTAGATGTTGGTAATAATTTATAACTTGCAATTTGTAAATTTCTTTCATTAATTTCTTTAAAAGTATTAATAAAAAAATTATCAGGCAAAATTGTATCTGCATCTAAAAATAAAAGCCAATCTCCTTTTGCTATTTTTGCACCTTCATTTCTTCCTTTTGCTGGCAAACCTCCTTGGCATATTATACATTTATACGCAAGAGCTATTTCTTTTGTTTTATCTTTAGATCCTGCATCTGCAACTATTATTTCATAATCACCAAAATATTCTTGATTTTTTATAGAATCTAATAATATTTTTAAGTTATCTTGCTCATTTAAAGCTGGTATTATAATTGAAAGCATAATTTAAAATAAATTATTTAAATAAGGTTTTGGCTTGGTTCCAGATTTCGGGTCTATCTTGAGTTTCTTTGAGCCAATACCACCACTCTGCCCCCCACAAATAAAATTCCTTTAATCCAGTTTTTTTAGCAAATTCTATATTGCCTTTAAACTGATCTAAATCCATAGATTTTTCTTGCTCTTTTAATGGCACATCATAATAAAGTTTTTCTGCCCAAGGCTCTGCTTGTAATTCTACACAAATTACTTCTTTACCAAAAAACCAATTAATTATCTGAGCTTTTCTATAATAAAATACAGGCGTAAGATATGAATCAAAATAAAAACCAACACCATCAAATAAATGAGCCCAAACTTTTCTATACATTGTAGTTCCTACTTTATCTCCATATTTTGCAGCTTTAAACCACATAGATTGTTCACCAGAATCTGATACATAAACTTGTCTTGAATTATCTTGATTTTTAATTATAGAAATTTCTTCTTGCAAAAAATTCTTATCTTTATAGTACCAATCAGGACAAATTCCAAATTTAAATAAAGGCTCATTTTCTGCTTGCCAAGCTAAAATAGTTTTTGAATTTTTATATCTTTCTACAAGAGTTTTAACATATTCTAAAACTTCTTGTTTTTGATCTGTAGCTTGCAAACTTTTTACCCAACCTGGTTCATGACATTCTGGCCACCTACCTGTTTTTAAGCCTAAAACAAAAATAATCTTAACATCTCTTTTTTCTGCTTCTTTGATCTGCCAATCTATATCATCAAAAAAATACTTATTTTTTTGACCTTCCACAAAATTCCATTGAGTATGAAGCTTTATTTTTTTAGCCCCCAAATCATCTAAAATACTTAAATATGTTTCTTTCCAATCAAGTTTTAAAGCTTCTGCATGCATTTGAGAAAAATCAATTCCCCAAGAAATTTCTTTTTGCTCTGGTGCTTTACCCAAAAACAAAAACCCCAAAACAAATATGGCTAATATAAATATTGCTAAAAAAATATAAATAATCATTTTAAAATATTTTTTCATTTATTAAGATTTTAACTTATGTTTTCCAGAAATTATTTTTTCTATATTAAAAACCCCTTTTTTTTCTATTTCTACAAAACCTTGCATTGCAGATTCAGCAAAATCTCCTGCATTAAGTAAATCATATATCCATTCTATTGCATATTTTGGATCTTCTTGTGAAATACCAGCCCCTACATGCAAAAGCCATCTTTTATTAAAATCTTCTTGAGATCCAATAGTTGGAGCTACAATTACAGGTATACCAAGACCAGCATAAAAAGAAAGTTCAGATGGTTTTGTCCATAAAATATCTGTTTTACGCAAAGCTTTATTAAATTTATCAAAATATTCTTCAATTGTAATTCCAGATAATATTTGCACCCAACCATCAAGCTTTAAACCAGAAATTCTTTGTTCATAATATTTTCTCATACTATCTTTTACTCCAACAGAAATAATAATTTTAATTTCTTTTGCTTTTATTTTTTCCTTTAAACTATTTACTAATTGTAAAGCAATTTCTTTTTGAGCTCCAGCTCCACCAATAGAAAATAATATTGTAAAAGGATGATCTGGTTTTTCTGGAAGATCACCTATATAATTTTTAATAAGTGGAGAATATATTTTTTGATATTTTTTTTGAGGATCTAAATTCAAAAGCCTATATCCCATATCTTGTCTTACAATTTCTAAATTTTCAGAACCTAAATTTTCTTTTGGTAAAGGGTAACCAGTTAAAAAAATATTTTCCTCTTTTACGCCATATAATTTTAACCTATCTCTTGCCCAAGTACAAGGAACTAAATATTTAATTTTACTTTTTTTAACATGCAAAGGCACCCATGCTCTATTTATATCTGCGTCACAAACAATACAATAAATTTCATTATTATATTTAAATTCTTCAGCCATAAAAGCTGGAGTAAAAAATGAAGTTAAAATTGGCAATGAATCTTCTTTGAGTCTTTGTATTAAATCTTTTCCCCAACCTTTATCAATTAAATAATAATTGCTTTTTACCCCCCAATTAGGATAAGACATATCTCTTTTGGGATAATATTTAACAATCTTTTGGAACTCATCTAAAATTCCAAAAATAAAATCTCCCAAAAAAGGTATTTTTTTAAATCTAGAAATAAATTCATAAACAGATCTTGTAGATTTCCAGATTTTCCTGTCTTTCTTGGGTATTCCTTGATAATGATTTGCATTTATAATTTTATTTTCTGGAGCTAAATTACGTAAAGGAAAAGCAGTTCTTTGATGGCCATAACCCATATCTGCAGCTATAACCCATGCTTTTGGTTTGTTATTTTCTTGCATATTTTTTATAATAAATTATTTTAACATAATTTTATTTATTTTCATATTTACTTCTTGCATAATAGTAAGCACAATATTCACATTGTTTACCAGAATCTGGCAAAATATCAGATTCTAAACAATCTTTTATTTTATAAATAGTAGATTCTACCCAATCATCTTTACCTGTATATGGTATTAAAACTACATCAAACTCAATTTTTTTATCAAAAGCTTTTTGATCATATTTACCAGTACAATAAACAAAATATCCAGTATCAGATACTTTTAAATTATTTTTTCTTAAAAGCCATTGATAAATTTCCATTTGTCTTTTATATGCATTTTGCCATTCATTATTAAGTTCAGAAACTGGATTATCTTTTGCAGTAGCTTTATAATCTACCACTATATACTCACCACTACTATTTATCCACAAATCATCTATTGCCCCAGTAATAGTTAAATTAGTTGACTCATGAAAATATTGCACACCTTTAAAATTATCTCTCCATAATTCTATATCTTTATGCTGAGCTGGAATTGCATCTATTGCATATTCAACTTGAAATGGATGTTGTTTATTCCCTTGTCTATAAAAATCAAATTCTTGTTTTAATTGATAATCAACTGCTTTGTTTATTTGAAAACTTGGCATTGGTGGATGTTTTGTACCAAGTTTATTATCTATATAAAAACATCTTGGACACTTTATAAATAAATCTATTTTAGATCTACTAAGTTTCCAATTTTTACCACCATAATTCCAAGCAAAACCTCTATTTGGATTATATTCATTCATAATTAATTAGCTAAATTATCTTTTAAATTACGTATAACCCCACCTGCTGTTACAGAAAAAGTATCTTGACTTTGAGCTTTATTTTGTTTTAAAATTATTAAATTCATTTTAATATATTTTACTTCATTTATACTTACTGGCTGAACCAAAGGATCTTCAGAACCGCTATAATTACCATCAAAATATGTAAATACTGGTTGTGTTGTATTAACAACATCTGATTGAACCATTACAATCACCTCTTGAGTAAGATTATATGATAGTGGACTTCCTGTTGGAGCAATAACTCCTTTATATAATTTATTATCAGATAAATAATATCTTATTCTTATAGGATTTGAACTGCTAGAATTTGAGAAGAAAATTATTTGATTATCTTCTACTAAATACAATGGGAAAGAGCCATCAGATCCATTGGTTGCATTTCTTATATCATTTGTAAATTTTGAAGCAACTAAAACAGATTGATCTACATTAGTCATTGCTAAAAACTGTTGCTTAGAGCCAAATAAAACATCAATTAACATAGTTGATCCTATTATAAACAAACTAGCAAATATAGATATTGCTATAATTAGCTCAATAATTGTAAAACCTTTATTTTTTATCATATTAAAATATATTATATTTTAATTTTCACCTGCTACCAAAGAAATTTCAGCTAAAGCATAACCATCAATAGTATTGCCTGAAATTGTTTGAGTTATATATCCATTCATTGATACATCTATAACATAATCATTACTTGTTTGAAGACCTGGAAATATTACTTGCCCTGGAGTATAACACCCTGAAATATAATTTACATTTATACTAGTTAATACAGGAGTTTTAGAAACATTACTTGTTGATAAAAATGCTTTGTATCTTACATATCTATTGCCATTATTAGAAGAATGAATTGTAGTGCCTGGAACTTCGTAAAATGTATTTTCACTACCATCTGGTCCAGTAAATACCCAAGTTTCATTGTCATTATTTGTGGCAATTTGAAATTTTAATTGAGTAGCAGAATCTTGTGATGTTGGTTGCCAAGTTAAAGTAGTATAATTTGTTTGATCTGTTCCTGTATCAAAAGCAGAAGAAGTTAAATTACCAGAACTAACATAATCATTATTTAATTTTATAAGTCTTACTCCAGATGGAATTTCTGAAATATCTATATTACCATCATCTTGATAATATTTTGTAGGATCTAAAAATTCTTCTTCACCAGACCCACCTTGCCAACTTTGCTGGCCCCATATACTTCCACCAGTTATTTTTGTAGAATTATAATTTAATAAACTTGATTGCAAATTAACATTAACTCCTTGAATTGCACCTCCAGTTGAAGAATCTTTAACTATTACCAAAAGACTATGAGAAGTTGATGGTCCAATTATTACATTGAAATTTTGACTAGTATTTGGCAAAAGAGAAACTTGTTGAATAGGAAAACTTCCGTATATCATATAATTTGAACTAACAACAGTTGGAGTATAAATATCCCATTCAATATTAGGAAATGAAATGTGCCCAGAAGAATTTGAATGATAAGTATTATCTAATTTATAGACATCTGGAGAAGTCCCAATTATTTTAGATCCCTTTACTCCAATTTCAATACCAGATTTTCCTTGACAATTTTGATCTAATATAGAAAAATTTAAATTACTAAGCAAGTCAATAGAAAAACTAATCTGAGTAACTTGACCAACTAAAATAGTAGCATGTGTTTTAATTGGATTTGGATTTTGTTCTGTTATAGGATATGTTTGATCTGAAGAATAACCAGATTTTGTTACTGAAATTTCATAGCCATTAACTGATTCTGGCAACCCAACTTCAATCCAATTACCATTAGAATCACTTGTTCTTGTTATATTAAAAGATGGGTTTGTTTGAGAATTAACTATATGTATTGTAGCTCCTTGTACTGGCTGACCAACAGAGTCTATAACTAATATATTCAAAGCTCCTCCAGCTATCATATTTTCCAAACCTTTTGGAGAAACATTTGTCAAGAAATTACTTATTGTATTTGTGCTTAAATTTTTAATATAAAGTTTTATTTGTTTATAATCTGTTGGAGCTGGATCTGTACCTAATAATATTGTGCCATCAGCAGGATCATCTATATAACTTACGGCATAGTAAACTTGATAATTATTACCACCAAAATTAAGAGTTCTAGCATTTGGCAAATCAGGCAAACTACCATTTGGATTACCGCTCATTGTTCCAATTTTTGAATAAGGTAAATTTCTTGCAATTTCCATATATTGTCCTGCTAAATATGAAACTGTAGTTTTATCTCTGTACAAAGTAACTTGATTAATTATCAAAGCATAAACACCAAAAACAGCTCCTGCTATAACAGAGATTATACCAATAGAAACTACAACCTCAATTAAAGTAAAACCAATTTGATTTGTTTTTCTATTAATCATTTAGATTAAGCCTTAAACTCTTTGCCACTTAATTAGCATAAATAATATTGATAAAACATATGCTATGAAAAATATTAAAGATGTGTTTGTTGGATTTGCCCATAAATCAATTATAGTTAAAATAAAACCTATTATAAATAAAATTTTAAATAATAATTTTTCAATATTACTAAAGTAAAATTACCACCTCCTGCACCTATCCAATATTTAGTGGCTGCAAAAGAATTTGTAGGCATAAAAATAGCGACTATAATTAGTGGTGCTATTAAAAATAATAATATTTTATTTATATGAAATTTCATTATAATTTATATGTTGCCTAATACAGAATACATTGGTTGGATTATAGAGAATGCAAATACAGCTACAGCTCCACCAAGTAATAAAATTAATATAGGTTCTATTATTGCAGACATATTTTCTGCAATTGCAATCACTTCTTCTTCATAAAATTCAGCTAATTTTTTCAAAATAATTGTGCTTTTACCTGTTTCTTCCCCTACTTCAATAATCTCAATTGCCCCAAAAGGAAAAATATTCTTATTTTCTTTAAGCGCAATAGAAAGCTTTTCTCCTTTTTTAATTTTCTCAATAGAATTGAAAATAGCTTTTTTATAATATATATTACTTACAGTGCCTTGTATAATTTCCAAAGATCTTATAAGCGGAACACCAGAAGCATTAAGAGAACTCAAGGTTCTTATAAAAATAGCAGAATTATTTTTCTTTTCTAGAGAAGATATAACAGGTGTTTTAATTAATATAAAACTTAAAATAGCTTTTCCTTGCTTTGTCTTGAAACCTTGCCACAAAATTAATGCAATAATAATAAATGTTAAAATTACTAAATACCATTTATTAAGCATAAAATTCCCTCCCCAAATTATTAATTTTGTATATATAGGCAACTCAGCATTTAAACCTTCAAAAAAACTAGTTAATTGTGGAAATACAAATACTAGCATCAAAGCTCCAATTCCTGCAATCACTCCCAAAATTATACAAGGATAAATCATAGCACCCTTAACTTTTGATTTTAAAGTATATTCTTTATCCATTTGTAAAGACAATATTTTAAAAACTTCCTCTAAAGTTCCTGATTCTTCACCTACTTTTACCATACTTACAAATAATTCTGAAAATATATCAGGATATTTTGCCAAAGATTCAGAAAAACTTTTTCCTTTACTTACTTCTTCTTTGATATTTATTAAAGCTTTTTTTAATTTATTATTTTTAGTTTGCTCAGATAATATATGTAAACTTCGCACAATAGAAAGTCCAGTAGAAAGCATTATCCAAAGATTTCTTACAAGCAATATTTTTTCTTTAAGAGATACTCTAAAAGATGGCAAAGATAAATTCATAAGATCAATTTTCTTGCGTCCATTTTCTTGCGCTGTAATTAAAATCAAGTCTTGATTTTTAAGATCTTGAGCTAATTGCCTTAAGTTCTCTGCTGGCAAAACACCTTCTTGGGTTGTGCCATCAAAACTTTTTGCTTTATAAAAATAATTTGGCATATAAACAATTTACAATTAACAATTTTCAATTTTCATTAAATGTTCTAATTATTCAATTTCTCAAACTCGCCTTACTCTCTTTTCCCATAATTTTTTCTACTTTTCAAAATTTTCTATTTTAAATTCTGGATTTGTCATGAAAATAATTTTTTAATTTTTATTTCTTATTGAGCTTGTAATTTTTTGGAAAATCATCGTAAGTTCTTGAGCTTCTTGCCATAATTTTGCTAACTCATCTCTTTTTTCTGGGAAACAATTATTTAACATTCTCAACCAATGTTTTGTTTCCTGAGATTCTTTCTTGCATATAAAAATTTTATTCGTAAAATCTTTCCTAGAGCTTGCTCCATTTGCTTCCATATAATTTGCTCCGATACTAGTTGACGATCTAACTAATTGATTGATAAGCGGTTGGCTTACAAAGTCTTGTCTAATGCTTTTGCAAAAAATGATTGTATTTTCGCCAAATTTTGCAGTTCTTTCTTCTAAATTATAATTGTTTGGTAATTGAGTCATTGAGAAATTTATTGAAAATTGTAAATTGAAAATTGAAAATTACGTGTTATTCTGTAATGACTCTTAAAACTTCTTCTATAGAAGTTAAACCTTTAGCTGCTTTTACAAAACCATCTTCTATCATTGTGCGCATACCTTCTTTTATTGCTTGATTTGTGATTTCTCTTGTATTAGCTTTTTTGACAATTAATTCTTTAATAGTTTCTGTAACAGATAAAATTTCATATATACCCAATCTTCCAGAATAACCATCTTGCGATTCTTTAGATGGTTTAGCTTTGTAAAATTCAATATCTTTAATGCTTGCTTTTGGGTCTATAGACTTTTCTTCTTTTAATAAAAATAAAACTCTTTCTAATTTACAATATTTTTCTATATTTTTTATTTCATCTGCTGTTGGTTTGTATTTTTCTTTTTCAGAGTGAAATTTTCTTACAAGCCTTTGAGCAATAACTACGTTCAATGTTGAAGCAAGTAAAAATGGTTCGCACTTCATATCAATTAATCTCGGTATAGCACCTGCAGCTTCTGTTGTGTGTAATGTAGACAAAACTTGGTGACCAGTTAATGCAGCATTAATAGCCAAAGCTGCTGTTTCATTATCTCTAATTTCTCCTACCATAATAATATCTGGGTCTTGTCTAACCAAAGATCTCAATCCTGCAGAAAATGTAAGACCTATTTTAGCATTTATTTGAGTTTGATTAACTCTTGGCATTCTATATTCTACTGGATCCTCAATTGTTGAGATATTTACATCTGGTGTATTTAAAATTTCTAACATTGCATAAAGAGTAGTTGTTTTACCAGATCCTGTAGGGCCTGTAATTAAAATCATACCAGAAGGCCTATTCATATTATAATGCAATACTTCTAAAGATTTTAAATCAATACCCAAGGCTTCTAATGAATAAGATTTAGATCCTTCTGCTAACATTCTCATTACAATTTTTTCACCATTAAAAACCGGCAAGATAGAAACACGTACAGAATATTTAAAGTCCTCTGTTTCAATCTTAAATCTTCCATCTTGAGGAAGCCTATGCTCATCAAGCTTTAAATTAGAAAGTACTTTAATTCTAGCTACAATACCCGAAGCAGTAGAAATAGGTAAACTCATAACATTACGCAAAAGTCCATCTATTCTATATCTTATAACAACTTCTTTTTCTAATGGTTCAATATGAACATCAGAAGCTCTTTGCAATATTGCATGTTTTAATAATGTATCTACTACAGTAATAACAGGAAGTTCTTGAGCAATTTTTTCCAAATCTTTTTTATGATCATCTCCCAAAGAATCTTGTTCATCTTTTATGTGCATTATAGTTCCAGCTTCTTTTTCTATAATATCTCCAAATTCAGCTTGCAATGTTTTTTGATATTGGTAAAGAGCTTTTTTAATTCCTTCTTGAGTGGTAAGTCTTGGCATTACTTTTAAGCTAGGATTTGTTTTTTTGATAAAATCAATAGTTCTCAAATCTTCTGGGTCTACCATAGCAACTTGCAAATTATTACCTTCCAACCTAAAAGCAATAATATTATGAGCTCTTGCAATTGGCTCTGGAACAATTTTTAAAACATCCAAAGGAATAGTTTCTTTTTCTATATTAATGAATGGTATACCTAAAAGATATGCTTCTAATTTTGTTATTTCTTCTTGAGAAACCAAACCATCTAAAACAAGAATATCTTGGATTTTTTGATTATTTTCTTGGCTTTTCTTTAGCTCTCTTTCAAATTGCTTTTCTGTAATTAAGCCAGATTCTATTAAAAATTTTTTTAATTGATTTAATTCAACTTTCATTTTAAAATTGTTTAAATATTATTATATTTTACCATAAAATATAACAACATAAAACAAGCTGATTCCATATAGGTGTGAATAACTTTGAAATAACCAAAAACTGCAATAATTTTTGCAGTTTTTACTTTTTTTATTTACTAAGCTTTTTAAATTTTCTCGAGCTTTATCGTAAATTTATATTTTATCTAATTCTCTAGTAAAATCAACTTTTTATTTGAGATTTTTCGACCTTTTTAGAAAAATTCCAATTTTGCAATTTGACTTGATTCTGCAGGCGTGAGAACTTTTCCACGTTCTAATGATTTATTATGAATTTCTAAAATTGTTTTTTGTTTTTTATCTTGATATTTCCCAACTTCTTTTTCTTCGATCAATTTATCTAATTTACCGACTATATCATCTAATTTTGTTAATGCCCCCAATTTCTCATCTAATTTTTTATCTAGCTTCTCATCTAATTTTTTATCTAAATATTTTTTTGTTATAAAATTTTCACCTAGATAAGGAAAAAGAACTTCTTGATTATAATTTACCAAGTCCGTAAGAGTTAAAGGTTTTTCTTTTTTTGAGTTTGTTTTTGCCATATTATTTTTGCTTAATTGCTTTAATTGTAAATCAGGCAAAATTAAATTGCAAGCTTTTGATTAAAAATCTGTTGCTATAACTGTAATTTTCATTTCTCCTTTAGCAAGCTTGTCATCTTTAACTGCTCCAAAAATAATTTGCGCCCTAGGATCTGCTGTTTTGGTAATCACCTTAGCTGCTAATTGAATTTCATTTAAACTTATATCTTTACCAAAAGCACAAAATAAAACTCCTTTTGCTCCATTTATAGACCCATCTAAAAGTGGAGATGTTATAGCTTTTTGTGCAGATTCCATTGCTCTGTTTTCACCTTTTGCAATTCCTTGACCCAAAATAGATTTCCCAGAATTTTTCATAATAGTTCTCACAGATGCAAAATCAATACTAATTATACCAGGAGTTAAAATCAAATCTGTAATACCAGAAACAGCTTGCATTAAAATTTCATCACACATAGAAAATGCAGATGTAACAGTAGTTTTTTCATCTACTACTTTAAGTAATTTATCATTAGAAATAATCAAAGAAGAATCAACAATATCTTTTAAGTTTTCAAAAGCCTCATCTGCAATTTTCTTTCTTTGTAATCCTTCAAAAGAAAAAGGCGTTGTCATTACAGCTATTCTTAATATTCCAAGACTTTTAGCAATTTCTGCTATCACAATAGAAGCACCACTTCCAGTTCCACCGCCAAGACCACAGGTTATAAAAACCATATCAGCACCTTTTAAGCTTTGTGTAATTTCTTCTTTATTTTCTTGCGCAGCTTTTTGCCCCAAACTAGAATCCATTCCAGCACCCAAACCCTTGGTGATATTTTTACCTATTAATATTTTTTTATGAGCTTTACAAAAATGCAAAGCTTGAGCATCTGTATTTACTGCAATCAATTCTACACCTTTAATTGCAAATTTTTCCATTCTAGAAATTGTATTACCTCCAGAACCACCTACACCTATTACTTTAATTACTGGTTGCATATTTTTTAAAATTATTTTTGATTTTTTATTCTAATACAAGCTAAAAATTGTTTCAACCTTGACAATAAAAAAAACGGCTTTACCCGTAAAATTAATTTAAATTCAAAATATTACAGATATTACGGGACAAAAGATCTAAACCACTTCTTAAGAATAGATCCTAATTTTCCAGCATTTTTCAAAACTCCCTCTCCTTGCAAATCACTGTCGTCTAAAGAACTTAAAACCAAACCAGCTACAGTAGCTAAAGAAGGATCTTCTTCTAAACCCAAAATATTTTTTACTTTGCCTATTTGTACTGGTAAGTTTAATTGTTCTTTTGCCAAATCTTTAATTTTCGAAATTTTAGCTCCCCCACCAGTTAATACAATTCCACATGGCAACAATCCTTGTTTCCCAATTTTCTTTAATTCTTTAGATATTAAATCCAAAATTTCCGAAACTCTTGGTTCAATAATATTTACTAAATCTTTTTTTGTAAAACTAAGTGTAGATATATTATCTGTAATTTCTATTTTTTTCTTTTCTAAAGAATTTTTATCTTCTTTTTTTATTTTTTCTACTTTAGACATCATACAAGAACCATATTGTTTTTTAATATTTTCAGCTGTTGAAATTTCAGTTTTCAACCCAATTGCAATATCATTTGTAATATTACCAGAGCCAATTGGAAAAACAGTTAAATGAATTAAGTTTCCTTCTTCATACACAGCCAAGCTTGTTGTAGTAGCTCCAATATCTATTAAAGCTACCCCCAATTCTTTTTGTTGTGGGCTTAAAACAGCTTCAGATGCTGCCAAAGGAGATGGAATTACATCATCAATTTGTAATTTTGAATTAAGTACAGATTGAGTTAAATTAGTAAAATATGGCGAAAACACACAAAGCAATAAAACCTTAGCTTCAAGCCTAATACCACGCAAACCTAATGGTTGCTTTATGCCCTTTTGATCATCAATTACAAATTCTTTTGGGAATACATCAAGCACCTCTTCGTTTTGTGGTATATTAATAGCTCTTGTTGCTTGCAAAACTCTATCTATATCTTCTTGTGAAATTATTTGATTAGCCCGAGAAACAGAAATAATTCCATCTGAAGGTGTTGTATAAATATGACTTCCGCCTATATTTACAAACACAGAATTTATTTTACGAGAGCAACTTGCTTCTGCTTCCAAAATAAGATTATGTATAATTTTTGAAACTTCTTCTATATTAACTACAGCACCTTTTCTTAGGCCAAAAGACAAAGCTTCTTGATAGTGCAAGACTTCCCATTCTTTATTCCTTTTTTGAATTACTAAAATCTTAATTGTATTTGTGCCAACATCTAAGCCAGCAACAATATGAGATTTTGACATTTATAAAAATTTTAAAATTAAATTTTTAATAAATAATAATCTTCTTTATTTTCCATAGCTTTTGCTTGATCTAAAGATTTTTCATGATCATAACCTATTGTATGCAATAAGCCGTGTACAAAAACTTTTTTTATTTCTATAGCAAAAGTGTTTTTTGATTTCTTGCAGTTTTCTTTTACAACCTCAGGACAAATAATAACTTCTGCATTAGAAAATTTATTTTCTAAGTTTACCTCAAACGATAACACGTCAGTAGGATTGTTTTTATTACGATATTTTTTATTTATTTCTGCAATCTCAGAAGGAGATACAAATGTAACAGAAATATTTTTTAACTCTATTTCCTTATTTTCGCCTTTTATTATTTTTTTTGCAAGCCCTGTGAATAACTTTTTATCAATTTTAAATTTTGTTTTGTTTATTATTTCTATCATATTATCTAATTCTTAATATTTTCTCTTGAGTTAGATCTATTATTTTAGAAAGTTTAGATCTTTTTAAATCTCCTGCGTCAATTATCAAATCAATATAATTACTCTTGCCAAATTGTTTTATTATTTCTCTAGATTTTGTCATTGCAGGATTATTAGATATATTAACAGAAGTTTGAGCTAAGGGCTTATTTATTTTTCCAAGCAAATCATTTAAAAATTTATATTTAGGTACACGCAAAGCCACAGTCCCACCAGAAATCACCATAGGAAAAATTCTATGCCCGCCTGCCAGCGAGGTAGAGACTTGTTCTTGTCGTTCTTTCTTGTTTTTTAATTTCAGTACAAATGTATATTTTCCAGGCCATTTAGATTTTAAAATTTTTTCTTGCCTCGCCTCGCCGAAGCCCTTGGCGGAGGCGGGTTCATCTATTTCAGCCAGCTCTTTTGCCATTTTTAAATCTCGCACAAAAATAGGCAAAGTTTGAGATTTTAATCTTTTTTTTATTTTAAATATTTTATTAACTGCTTTTTTGTTTTCTGCTAATGCCAAAAAACCATACACTGTATCTGTAGGGCATACCACTACTCCCCCGTTATTTAGAATATTTACAGCAGTGGTAATATTTTTTTTTGTAGGTTTTAATATCTGCATTATTTGTTTTTACTTAAAATTTCTTTCATTTTTTCTACATCTTCTGGTCTGCCAAAATCCATCCAAAAATCATTGATTTTCTTTATTTTAACTTTTTTTTCTCTAGCAAGCAATGAAACAGCATCTGTAATTTCATATTCCCCTCTTGATGATTTTTCTATTATATTTACTTTTTCAAAAATTTCTGGAGTAAATTTATAAAAACTTATGTTAATTAAATTTCCCACAAACTCACTTGGCTTTTCAACAATCTTTTCTAAGAAATCAGTATCATTGCTATCCTGAACCGTGCTTAATGACTTCCCCACAAGAACTCCAAATCTTTCTGGGGTTTCATTAAAAATCCCAGCTACATAATTCACATCATCACTTAACTCACCCATCATTTTTAAGTCGCGCACAGAATAAAAATTATCACCTGCAATAGAAATAAAATTTTCATTTCCAATAAATTCTTTTGCGCATTTTATTGGGCAAGCAGTTCCGTAAGCTACATCTTTGGGCCCCAAAATTTCAAACTGACTTATTATTTTTATTTTATAATCGCCAGGTTTTTTGGCCATATAATCTTCTACAAATTGTTTCATTAAGTTTTCTTTAAATCCTACAACCAAAAAAATCTCCTTATATCCGGCTTCTACAACATTATCTAACAAATGCGCCAAAAAAGGTTTTTTCTCTACTTCTATTAAATGCTTTGACTTGTCGCAAGAGAGTTCCTTCATGCGCACACCCTGCCCAGCCGCCGCCACAACAACTTTTGTTATCATGTTTTAACTGTTAATTTTATAAACCCTATATAAAGAGTCTTGCCCTTGGTCATAATAATCCGGCACCAAAACTTCTTCAATTAATTTTATACCCAATTCTTCAAGCTGTTCTTTATATTTATCAAAAAACGCTTGTGAATTTTCTCTAAGATGCATATCAAGTAAAACTGGCTTTCCGTCTTTTTCTGCTTTTACTTTTAATTTTACAACTAACCTTTTAAAAGCTCTCCATCCAACTTCTTGCCTTTGAGCTTCAGGTAACACAGCAATATCTTCAAGATAAACGCAAGGGTCGCCTTCTTCTGTTTCATCTTCGAGCGCTACTAAATAACCAACCAATTCTGCTTTATCTTTACCATGCCTGTTTGCTTTTATCAATTCCGAATAATCCTCGCCGTTTCTTTTTTCAATATCTTCTGTCATTGCTCTACCCAAAGCCAAACCAGTATCTTCATAAATCTTTTTTTCCAAATTTATTATTCTGTCAAAATCTTTTTGTGAAATTCCGCGAAAAGCCACTTTTCCAAATTTTACTTTTTCAACAGGTTTTTTCTCCGTAGTTTCTTTCTTTTCAGTTTCTTTATTTTCCCATACAACTTTTATGCTTTCATCTTCAGCTTCCAAAAAATAACCATCTTCACGGTTGTATCCACCAAGTTTTTTATATGTTCTTTTATCATTTGGCATTTTTGCCAATTCACCGCCGGTTGGCAAATCATTGTTCGCTTTTCCTAAAACAACTTTTTTAGCCCCAATCACTTTTGCGTACTCTTCTAAATATGCAAATAATTCTTCTGTTAGCTGTTCTGGATAATTAGCGCTATAATTTGTGTTGGATTCTATATTGTCTACAACCAAAACAGTCTCGCCTTTTTTATTTATTCCAATCCAACACCAAGCAGCAGTTACAGGTTCATTTTTTGCTTCGTCCCAAATATTTACAATTTGCACACCAAGATCTGTATTGTAATCTGCAATTGTAGATTCAGCTCCCATATGTTCAGAATCAATGCAAATACAACAAGGCGAATAATTGCCTTGATACAAATCAATATCAGGATTTCTTGCCCACACAAAAATACTCATTGGTTGATTTTCCAATTTATCTTTTTCTTTATCACCCTTTTCAGAAAATAAATTTGAAAGCGTACTTCTGTCTGAACTATAATGGCTAAATTGTTCAGCCAAACTTTGTTCTATTTCTTGAATTAAAGCTTCTGTTCTTTCTTGACCCAAAGCTGGCGCAATTAATTCCGGCAAATTATTTTTAAAGTCGTCGATTCTTCTTTCTAGAACTACAAATTTAGTTCTCAATTCTTCTTTTGCTTTGCTAATATCTTGTTTTATTTCCTGAATCATTTTTCCAGACGGTAATTTTTTAGACAAAACTTCGCTTAACTTTTTTTCTGCCTGCAATAAATTTTCTTGAGCTGCAAAAACATCATCTTTTAGTCTTTGAAAAACAGAAATATCGCCCAAAAGTTTATCCCAAAGAGCAGTTTTTTTAACGCTTTCCATTTTGAGTTTCCAACTGTCTATGCCTTTTTGGATTCCAACTGCTTTTTTCTCGTTACCTTCTGCTTTAGCTTTTTCTAACTCAGTTTGCAATCTAGTAATTTTTTCCTGCAATTCGCCCGAATCTTCCAAAGTTATTTTATAATCTGATAATTCTTTTTTGTATTCTTTTAAAACTTCTTTTATTTTAAAGGCATAAGCATCAATTGTTTCTTTAACTCTGTTTATTGGTGTTGAAATTGTTTCTGAAAAATCCCTTATTCCTTCGCCAGATTCCAACTGAAAATATCTTGTTTCTGAATAACCCAGCCATTGCTCTACATCAATTCCTTTTGCTTTTAATTCTTTTAAAATTTCGGGGTTATTTTTGTATTGTTTTAATTTTTCCTGCATCGATTCCCTAAATTCCAAAGATTCAGGATCCATTTCTGGGTTTTCTGCCAAAATTTCTTTTTTAGCTTCAAAAAGAAATCCAATATTTTCTTTGGAATTTTCATCAAATTCAGGATATTTTATTAAAAGTTTTGATCCAAACCTTGGGTTTTCTGATACTGCTTTCGCTAAAAACGGATTTTCTTCGATTGTTTTTGAAAACTCATCTGGTTTTTCTGCAAAACGCAAAATTACCGAAATAATTTCAACAGATTTTTGTGCTTGTTCGCAAAATTCTGGTGAAATTTCTTTTATTTTTTCCAATAAATATTTTAATTTTGGAATTGCCTCAATGATTTCTCCAATAGAAATTGACACATTAAATTTTTCTTTAATTTCAGCAATGGTATCTTCTCCACCCCTTCTTTCAAAAAGATAAATTATGGCTTCTTTAGCCAAAGATTCGACATCTTTTTGCGAAAGATTAAGTTTCTCTTTTATCTCTAACGCTACATTTATGCGGTAATTTTTAAGGCTATTGAGAAATCCTATTTTAGCAGCAGATTGAATTTCTGGATCATTGATAATTTCATCACTTAAATTGAATTGTTCTTTAAATGTAAAAAATTTTTCTAAATTACCATTGCTTAAAAAATTAGCAATTAAATTCTTAGCAGCAGATTCAACAAATTCCATAGAGGGGTCAATCTCTTTTATAAATTTCATAATATCGGATTCCGAAAAATCACCTATAAACATAGTACGCTGAACAACCCTGTAATAGATATCGTCAAATACACTATTAACAACTCTTTTTCTAAAATTTTCTGATGCAGATAAGTGTTTATACGTTCCTGTTTCATGTAAATATCTACTTACCTCTTCAGTGCTTTTATTCTTAAATTTTTTAATCCAATCATTGAAAACATTTTCTAAATCTATCTCAATATTATGCCTTCCTGCAAATTCAATTAAAACTTTTGTCTCTTCGTTTTTAGATCTTTCGTCGCTACTAGATCCTTTTGATTTTTGAACATCTATTATTTTATTTTCTATACTCTCTTTTAGCAATTCCCCATTAAAATCTAACCCAAAAAGTGTCATTAAATTTATAGTGTAATCCATTTCGTCAATCTTTCCAGAAGCAATTATACCATAATTAGTTTTTTTTGTTAAAATATTTTTTAGCTTTTCGTGGAATAATAAATGCCACTCACTGGGTATTAATAATTTTATTTTATAACCCTCAATTAAATCAATTATTCCCTTAAGAGATATTTTGTAATAGTCTTTGCTTTTTTCATCGCCAAGGAAATCATTAACAGCCGAAAATATTTTATTTTGCAAACCAAGTTCGCTTTCTTCTATCCCAAATTCTTCTTGAATAAGTTTTAAATAACTGGTCGCAGGAAGAAAATGATCGCCTAATTGACTGTAAATATTATCTTCAATACGTTTTAATAAATATTTTTTACTTAATTCGTTTATTCTTTCATTTGATATTCCAACTCTTTTCGCTAAATTTCTGATTTTAACAACCACCCTTTTTTCAACTTCATCACCATGCCCACTAAAAGAGCCCAACATCGCTTCTATTTCGTTCTCGATAGCCTTCATAACCTCTTCAGATTGACAAAAGTCTATAGGCAAATTTAAAGCATCCATAATATCTAAAATATCTAACTTTCTTCCAGAATGTAATGCTTTTAAAACTGCCTTTTTCCCCACCTCTTGAATTTCCGGAAGATCTACAATATCAAAATAATCATAATTTTTAAAAGCATCTGCGTAAGCAAATTCACTACCATATTTATAATCTTCCAAAATTTTGTTTTTGAGAAGTTCCTTAACTTCCGCGCATTCCGCCACATTTTTAGGTATATGGCCATCATTTAGTCTGCCTATATTGTAACGATTCATACAACAATCAGATAAAAATTTCTGCTTAAGTTGTTGCTCTTCCTCTGACAATTCTATCTCTGGCTTAGTATCTGTTATGTCTAGCAAAAACTCTTCCTTATTAGTGCCTAAATTTTGTTTTGATTCTCCAATTTCTCCTGGCATATTTTTTAATTTAAATTTTTGCAAGCATAAAAGCTTGTTTATTTATATCTAAATATTTTTCTGGTATTGCTTTTTTGATTCCAACTAAAACTGACTCTGGTTTAATATCTAATAATTCATTATAAACTGCAAAACCCAGCATATACATTGTGGCCAAAACTTCTATTTGCAATTTGTCTTGGCAAATTTTACTAGCATCTACTAAATATAAATTTGAATTCGCAAATTCACCCTGAGCCGAGTCGAAGGGATTTCCAACAATTTTTTGTAAATCTGCCAAAACTTTTTCTTTAGTAAAATTTCCATCATCTACTGCCAATGGTAAAAATTTATTATTTGCCAAAACTTTTGTCCCTTTGTTGGCATATTGCAAACCCCGCAAAGCTTCCAAAAGCTCCATACCTAAAATTAAATCACAATCGCCCTTTTTAAAAAGAGGGGAATATACCTTTTTACCCATAGCCACATATACAGCAACCGCACCGCCACGTTGCGAAAGCCCATGAAGCTCAGAACTTTTTACATCTTTACCGTCTGCAAAAATTGCTTTGGTCATAACATCCACCAAAGTCACAAGCCCCTGCCCCCCGACTCCTGTTATTAAAATATTAAAATTCTCTTTCATAAGTTTTATTTTTTATTATTTTTAACATAAAACCCTTCTTTTTTTAGGACATCTATACATGAGGACGTTTCTCCTTTTTCTTTAAGTTGTTCTGCGAATTTTTTAAATCCACTTGTCGGAACTGAGCTACTATCACTAACATACATACCATCTTTGCTCAATACTCTTTCAATTTCTTTCGCCACTTCCGCCAAATAACTGGGCTCAACAATTTCATAAGTTATCCCAAAAGTAAAAATACTTACAGAATCATCTGGCAACCTCTTTAAAAAAGAAAGCATGTCATCTGCTACAGCGCTTGCAGGAATCAAATTTTTTCCAGGAATAGGCGACTCTTCTCCTTCATTTAATAATTCTTTTGGAATTTCATTAAACAATTCAAAAGTCTCGCATAATTTATTTATATCTTTGGCACTCATATTTGACAAACTCTCTTCTAGTCCCTGACAACGAAATTTATCAACACCTACATAGCCTTTTGCTCCCAAAACTACGCTTAGAAAATAACCAAAAGAATGATCATTTGCACCCAAATCTACAACAACTTGATTATCAAATCTTTCTCGAAAAGCTGGCCACAATTCTGGGTCATCAGTATATTTATCAAAAACATATTTGAAAAAATCCTTAATAAAAGGATCGCCAAATCGATTGCTTTTGTAATCAACATTATCTACAACTCCTACAACGTCAAGCCTTATATCAGGAATTTGTAATTTAACAGGAACAATCTGAACTTTCAATTCAGTTTCTATTTTAGAAATTTCCTCATCGATTTTTCTTTCGCCTGGTTCTGACATAAATTTAAAATTAATTTTTATTTTCTTTTTTGGCGGCGGTCTAAAATGGCGCAAATGCGTTTGCAAATAATTACTGCAACCTCATCTTTTTGCAAAAATTCTTTCATTGCATTTTCTAACTCGCCAGGATTTCCTTGATCTAAAGTTTTCACATGTTTTACACCCAAAGCTTTTACAATTTCTTCAATATTCATTTCTGGAGCAGGCTGCCACATTGCATTTAAACCCATACCAGGATTTTGTTGATGGCCCGTCATTGCTGTAATTCTATTATCTAAAATAATCATTAAAGGATTTGATTTGTTGTAAACTGCATTAATTAAGCCAGCCATTCCCGAATGAAAAAATGTTCCATCTCCCATAATTGTAATTGCTTTATTATTTCTGCCAGTTGCTTTGCTTACTCCATGCCCAATCCCAATAGAAGAACCCATACAAAATAAATAATCTTGCATATTATGAGGCGCCAAACCTGTCATCATATTACATCCAATGTCCCCTCCCCAAACTACATTTTCTGGAGCTAATTTTTTAATTAAAGGCAAAGCATACCAGTAAGGACAACCATCACAAAGCTTAGC
>Ga0172370_10000850_pt1 | contig 47426 bp, 38 predicted proteins | sample LakKiv5m_FD_114538 | JGI IMG/M metagenome (GOLD analysis project Ga0172370, IMG submission 114538) | Freshwater microbial communities from Kabuno Bay, South-Kivu, Congo - kab_022012_11.5m | ecosystem: Environmental > Aquatic > Freshwater > Lake | place: Democratic Republic of the Congo...
ATCGTCGGTGGCGTCGGGGGGCGTGTAGCCGTCCGGGTACACGTAGATGACGGTCTTTTCCTGGCCGCAGGCCATCGCCAGGAGGGCAAGTCCGAGCAGGACGGCGCGAGAGACCATGGAGAGCGTCCCCAGGTGTTGGTTTCCAAGAAGTCTACGTAGGCCATGCCGGGTCCCGCAACCCGAAACGCCATCCCTGCTCAAACCTCACCCCCCATCCCCCCTCTCCCTGAAGGGCGAGGGGGGCTCCGGCCATCGCGAACGCGCGCATCCCCCCCTCTCCTGCCAGGGAGAGGGGGCCAGGGCGTGAGGTCCTTTCGCCCGCGCGCTCAGTCCAGCGCCACGGAGTACGCGCCGTCGCGCATCAGCTCGATCGTGCCCCTGCCGTCGTCGAGCACCAGGTCGACGCGCGCCACGTGCACGCGCGGCTGGGTCTCCGGCAGGTACACGCGGTCGAGGTGCACGGCCTTGTGGGGCGCCGAAAACTGGGCGGGGCCCGTGACGCCGCCGAAGTGATCGCTGCGGCCGAACGCCACGTGCAGGCCGAGCTTCTCGTCGAGCAGCAGCTCGCCGATGGGCTTTAGCCCCAGGTCGGACAGCACCCCGAGGCCGAGCTCGGCCAGGTTCGCGTACCCGGGCTCGGCGGCGATCAGGCCAGCCTCGCGCTTGGCCGCCTCGCCCTCGCCGCGCACGGCCACGGCGCGGTTCTCCAGGATGGTGTAGACCACGACGTCGTCCCCCAGCTGCACCGGCAGCTCGCCCTGGGAGCGCGAGCGGTCGTGATCGAGCTCGCCCTCGTACGGCACGACGTAGGCCTCGCCCGACGGCAGGTTGCCCACTTGGCCGGCCGCCGGGAAGCAGCCCGACGACGCGTGGCCGTGGCGATGGCGCAGATCGAGGTCGAGCCGATAGGGCGTGCCGTCGACGTGCAGCTCGAGCTCGGCGCGCTCCGCCTCGTCGAGCCAGCCCTTCAAGCGGGCCACGCGCCGCTCGATGGTGCCGTAGTCGAGGCGCAGGGCGGGGATCATCGCCTCGGAGAACCCGGGCATGGTGGCCCCGCGCAGGGGGTGGCTGCGGGCCGCCAGTTTCAGCGGCGCGGTGGCCGAGAACTGGGTGGGCGCCAGCCACAGCGGGATCTCGGCGAACAGGCGCGCGAAGGGCAGGCCCCCGGCGGGGTCCAGCTCCTCAGCGCGCGTGGGCAGCGGACCGTCGAGCTCCCACGCCACGTCGGGCAGGGGCGCGTTGTTGGCGCCCACGTTGCGGTAGGCGAGCAGCCGCACGCGCAGGCCCAGGTGCCGGGCCAGGGGCGCGAGCTCGGCCCTCCAGTGCTGGACGAGCGCGCGCCGTGCGGCCCAGTCGGCCGTGTCGGGGGTCGCCTCGTCGGGCAGGTCGACCAGCAGGGCCAGGGTCTGGTCGGCGGGTCCGGGCTGGAAGACGCGACGGATCAGCGCGACGAGCTCATCGCCGGTCAGAGGCTGCCACATGGCGCGTGACTCCCGTGGGGGTGTGGCTCGTTCCTACCACGCCCTGCGAAGACGCGCAACCAGCGTAAAATCAGGCATTGGCGAAGTGTTCGGCGCAGGGTTCTCCCAGGCGCTCGAGCACGCGCGACAGGCGCGCGTCGACCTCGGCTGCCAGGCCCGACAGCTCGGGGCTCTTCACGATCTCGAACAGGGCGGAGGGCTTGGCGATCGAGATGGTGCAGCACCCGTCCTTCCTGCCGGGGTGCTCTTCGAACACGATCACGTTGCAGGGCAGGAGCAGCCCCACGAACAGGTCGGTCGTGAGCGCGCCGTGCGCCAGGCGCGGGTTGCAGGCGCCCAGGATCGTGTAGCGCCGGAAGTCCTCGTCGAGCTTGTCCTTCATCGTCTTCGTGACGTCGATCTCGCTGACGATGCCGAAGCCCTCGGTCTTCAGCGTCTCGATCGCCAGCGTGCGCGCCGCGTCGAAGCCGATGCCGTGCAGCGTCTTGGTGAAGCCGTACTCGGGTGACCGCATGGGTTCCTCCTTGGCGGAGGAATCAAGGGGCGCTCCCGTCAGGCGTCAAGAGCCCGAACGAGATCGTCCTGGAGATCGGCCAGCGTCTCGATGCCGACCGACAGGCGCACCAGGCTGTCGTCGAGGCCGAGCGCAGCGCGCTGCGCCGGCGGGATCGAGGCGTGCGTCATCGAGGCGGGGTGCTCGATCAGCGACTCGACGCCGCCCAGCGACTCGGCGCACGAGAACAGGCGCGTGGCCTTCAACGTGCGCACGGCCGCCTCGTAGCCGCCGTTCAGGAAGACGGTCAGCATGCCCCCGAAGAGCGCCATCTGCCGCCGAGCCAGCTCGTGCTGCGGGTGGCTCGGGAGCCCCGGGTAGATCACGCGCCGCACGGCCGGGTGTGCCTCGAGCCACGCGGCCAGGGCCAGCGCGTTCTGGCTGTGGCGCTGCATGCGCAGCGGCAGCGTCTTGGTGCCGCGCAGGGTCAGGAAGCAGTCCTGCGGGCCCGGCGTGCCGCCCACCGCGTTCTGGAAGAAGGCCAGGCGCTGGCGCAGCTCAGGGTCGTTCATGACCAGCGCGCCGCCCACCACGTCGGAGTGCCCGCCCAGGTACTTGGTGGTCGAGTGCACCACCACGTCGGCGCCCAGGGACAGCGGGCGCTGGGCCACCGGGGTGGCGAAGGTGTTGTCGACCGCCACCAGGGCGCCCGCCGCGTGCGCGCGCTCGGCCACCGCGCGGATGTCGACCAGCTTCAGCATGGGGTTCGTGGGCGTCTCGAGCCACACGAGCTTGGTCCGGGGCGTGAGCGCGGGCTCGAGGTTCGCGGGGTTCGTCAGGTCGACGTACGTGAACGTGATGCCCAGGCGCTTGAAGACCTTGTCGAACAGGCGGAAGGTGCCGCCGTACATGTCGTCGCCGGCCACTACGTGGTCGCCCGCCGACAGGCTGTGCATCACGTTCGCCGACGCCGCGCTGCCCGACGCGAAGCACAGGCCGAAGGCGCCGCCTTCCAGGGCCGCCAGGTTCGCCTCGAGCGCCGCGCGCGTGGGGTTGCCCGTGCGGCTGTACTCGTAGCCCTTGTGGCCTCCGGGGCCGTCCTGCACGTAGGTCGAGGTCTGGTAGATGGGCACCATGATGGCGCCGGTCGTCGGGTCGGGCGCGTTGCCGGCGTGGATGGCGAGCGTCTCGATTCCCTGGACGCGGTCGGCGGGCGGGTGGCTCATGGATGGGATCCTCCGTGTGATCGTCCGCTTCAGTAGCGGAAGCCCGGCTTCCCGTCAAGGCGCACGATTTACCCACCATCTCCGCTGTTGAACTCCCCGCCGTCCTTCTGCTACCGTGCGCCCGGTATCGCCACGAGGGGGACCTCCCATGACCGTCGCTTGGAACAAGATTCACGACTCGGTGATCGACCTGGTGGGCGGCACGCCCATGGTGCGCCTTTCGCGCGTGGGCCGCGGCCTGCCGTGCGAGCTGCTCGGCAAGTGCGAGTTCCTGAACCCGGGCGGCTCGCTGAAGGACCGCATCGGCGTGCGCATGGTGCTCGAGGCCGAGCGCGAGGGCCGCATCAAGCCGGGCGACACCCTCATCGAGCCGACCTCGGGCAACACGGGCATCGGGTTGGCGCTGGCGGCGGCGGTGAAGGGCTACCGCATGATCATCACGCTGCCCGAGAAGATGAGCCACGAGAAGCAGGTCGTGCTCGAGGCGCTGGGCGCCGAGATCATCCGCACGCCCACCGAGGCGGCCTTCGACTCGCCCGAGAGCCACATCGGCGTGGCGAAGCGCCTGAAAGAGGTCATCCCCAACTCGCACATCCTCGACCAGTACTCGAACCCCAACAACCCGCTGGCCCACGAAGAGGGCACGGCCGTCGAGATCCTCGAGCAGTGCGAAGGGCGCCTCGACGCCGTGGTCATCGCGGCGGGCACCGGCGGCACCATCGCGGGCGTCTCGCGGCGCATCAAGCGCGAGCTCCCGAACTGCCAGGTCATTGGTGTCGATCCCATCGGCTCCATCCTGGCGGGTCCCGGACCCATCCACAGCTACAAGGTCGAGGGCATCGGCTACGACTTCATCCCCGACGTGTGTGATCGCTCGCACATCGATCGCTGGATCAAGACCAACGACTACGACAGCTTCAAGGTGGCGCGCCAGCTCATCCGGCACGAGGGCCTGCTCTGCGGCGGCTCGTCGGGCGCCGCGACGTGGGCCGCCATGCAGGTGGCCAAGGACATGAAGCCGGGCCAGCGCGTGGTCGTGCTGCTGCCCGACAACATCAGGAACTACCTCACGAAGTTCGTCGACGACGGCTGGATGCGCCGCCAGGGCTTCTTCCGCCCCGAGTGGAGCCTCGGCACCGTGGCCGACCTGCTGCGCAGCCTGAAGCCCCGGCCCGTCATCAGCGTGAACCTGACTGATCGCGTGAAGGACGTGGTCGACCTGTTCAAGACGCACGGCATCTCGCAGATGCCCGTGCTCGACGCCGGCCGCCTGTCGGGCATCCTCACCGAGTCCGACGTGCTGCACTGCCTGTTGAACGGCCGCGTGACGCCCGAGACGACCGTGGCCGAGGTGGCCGTGCGGCGCGTCTCGACCATCGCCCCCCACGCCAACAGCTCGCAGCTCATGGACGTGTTCGATCGCGACGAGGTGGCCCTGGTGGTCGGCGACGACGGCGCGGTGCAGGGCCTCCTGGCCAAGCTCGACCTCATCGAGCTCCTGAACGACAGCGGCCTCCGCGCGTCGCTCGAGAAGCTGCGCTCCTGAGCCGTCAGCCCAAAAGCCGCTGCAGACTCGCGATCCATTCGTCGAAGTGACGGCATTCCTTTCGCAGTTCGGCCAAGCCGATGCGTTGTGCGACGATGGGGCCCGTGGTCGCCTTGCGGTACTCGGGCGCATGGTTCTTGATGCGCCGGTGCGGGCACGTCGTCGGGTCGTCGTTGATGTCTTCCGGCGTGGGGAACGCCTGCCGGTGCTTCTGCAAGTGCGCAGAGAGCGACTTTCGAGCGGGGAACGCTGCGGCGAGCGTCACGGGCTGCGAAAACAGCAGCGCTTCGAATTCATGCACCTGGATATACGGGAGGAAGCGCTCGTGGCCGATATCGGCAGCTATAAACGCCTCGATCTGCAGGGCCCGTTCTCTTCCGGACGCCGGTGGGGCCTGGTCCCTTCCGGGGAAGCTGGCGGGCAGTCCGTAGTAGTCGAGCATGGTCGTGACGGCGGTCGCGCTGCTGTCGGCCAGCAGTCGCAGGATCTCTTTCCTGACCCGGGCGTACGACAGGATTCCGCCCTTGAAGTCCGCGCCGCTCTTCACGGTCTTGGTCGTCAGCAGGACGGGCACGCACGTCAGGAGGGGGGAGAGGTTGGGTCCCAGCACGCGGTTGACGAACGACTCCTCGGTCTGGCCTTCGACCAGGAAGAAGACCTTCTTCGCGTTCACGGTCGCCCGCCGAGCAGATTCTTCTCCCACAGGTCGCCCACGCCGTAGTCGTCGAGCCAGTCCGAGGTTTCGGCGTCGGACAGTCGACGGAAGAGCGAGCGTCCGCTCTGCTGCTCGACCACCACGATATCCTTGGGCTCGAAGTGGTTTACAAGCGTCACGGACTGCGTGGCTACCACAATCTGCGTGCGCGTGGCCGCGGCCTTCATCAACTCGGCCAGCAGGCCGATGGCCTGGGGGTGTAGTCCCAGTTCCGGTTCGTCCATCAGGATGGTGGTCGGCAGATCGGGTTGGAGTAATAGCGTAGCCAGGCACGTGAACCGAAGCGTACCGTCCGAGAGCGTGTGAGGCCCGAAGTAGCGGTCCGACTGCGTGTGTCGCCAAGCCAGGCGGATGCTGTCGGGCTTCAATCGATCCGGCTCCAGCACGAAGTCGTCGAGGAATGGCGCGGTCAGGCGGATGGTGTCGACGATGTTGCGGTACTCGCCGGGGTGTTTCTGCTGCAGCAGGTACAGGAACGCCGCGAGATTCGAGGCGTCGGGTCGCAACCGCTTGTTGTCGGCCAGGTCGCAGGCCTTGCGGACTCGCGCCGAGTCGCTGGTGTCGTGGAAGTGGTAGACGATCCAGCTTCCGAGGCCGTCGAGGACGTACGAGACGACCGGTCGGTAGGTGGCTCTCTCCGACAGGGTCGACTCGGCATGGCCGCTCCCGAGGTCTTCGGTCCAGATACCCTGCGTGCGCTGCTTCTCGAAGGTGCACTCCTCCTTTTGGAACACGAGCCCATCGTTCTCCGAGGGCACCAGAGAGCACGAATAGGTATTGGGACCGAACGAGAGATCGACTTCGATGGTCGCCGTCGCCTTCTGGCCGAAGTGGAACAGGTTGTCGGCGCCCCCACTCTGGCCCACGTAGAGCTGGAGTCGCTTCTCGACCAGGTGGTTGAGCAGGCGGAATACCTGGATGAAGTTCGACTTGCCAACGCCGTTGGCGCCGATGAGCAGGTTCAGGCGGTGCAGGTTGAGGGTGACGTCCTGTAGCGACTTGAAGCCCGCGACGTGCAGGCTCTTCAGCGGGTTTCCCTTCGTTCCCACGGCCACGTGCAGCACCTCCCGCGCGAGTCGACGGATTGGATGCCCAGCATCTTACACGTTTTCGAGTCACCGTGTCCGCGCCCAGCGTACCCTTCGGCCAACGGTCGACCTATCCATCCGGCCAGCGGCGCGGCCGCAAGGTGGCGGGCCCCGTCGGCGCGGGCTCTCCGTCACTCGGCGCCGAGCGCCTGCGGGCGGAGAGCCTCCGACGCCGCCACCCGCCGCGCCTGCGGCGCCGTTGAAGCTGGCCGGCGCCAATCGCGCCCCGCGGCCGGGGTCGCGATCGCGCGCCGGGGGCCGCGCTACTCTTCTTCGGCCTCCGCCAGGGCCGCCGCGAATGCGAATGCCGCCTGCGCCGACCCCTTCCCGGGAGCCGCACGCTCGTCGTCCGTCGGCTTCGGCAACTCGTCGGCCTTGAACAACGGGCCCGCAAGGATGGCCGCGAGGACGTCGTCGAGCTTCGGTCTTAGGGCGATCGTATGCTCCAGGGTCCACAGCACTTCCAGCAGCTCGGTCGTGAGCTCTGCCGACCACACCGTGGGTCGAATCTCGTCGAGTGGCGACGATGACTTCCCCGCGCCGGCCTTCATGCGATACGAGAGCCAAGAGTGTATGACGCGCAGTCCGGATACCGAGAAGGCCATTATCTCCGGGGCAACGGGACCTACGATGCCCTCGCCAACGTGCAATTCGCGTTTGGCGGCGTCGTACTCGTACGACACCGGATACGCCTCTTTCTGTTCGGGAATCGACTTCTTCCAACGCGCGGCACCACGCATCTCGAATCCCTCTCCCTCGACGACGAACCTCTCGCCAAAGGTATGCCAGCGGATCAACTCGCGGCCGAGGTCGGCGGCCTTTGCGAAAAGCAACGGCTCCTTGGTCAGCGGCAAGCGAGGTCCGGGGATCTCGAGGTCATCGTGGAAGCGTTCGGAGTAGGAAGGATTCGCTAACACCGCGTAGGCATAAGCAAACAGATCTTCGGGAAGTATCTTTCCTAGTGAGCAGGCCAAAGACGACAGAAGGCCTCGCGTCAGGTTCACTTCCGATCCGGCTGCGTCTCTATAGAGCGGTATTACGTCCTTCGCTCCATACGAGCCTCGGTAGTGATGTCTGTCTGGTATGTAGGGCGTAGCTACAGCGGCAGGTCCTTCACCGATTACCTGCGTCAGCATGCTCGTAAGGTGTACTTGCTTGGGCCCGTAGGCTTGCCAAAGCTGAGGCCTAATCCTGGATGCTAGCCTCACGTCGGGTAGGCACCACTGGCGATCGAATGACCGGAAGCCCAGCCTCGTCGTAGGAACAGGGCTAGGCACCTCCGCTAACGAATCGATAGCCGGCAGTCTAACCGCCGGCTCGGACATCGAAGAGTAGGACGCACTTACCAAGCGGTCCGGCGTCTCTCGGAAGAGCTCAGCTTTGTTCTTTGATTCCGAGAGAATCCGCCAACGCAACTCGAGTTGGCCCCGCGTTTCGGCGATCGGCCACGTCCTCTTGTATTCGACGCCAGAGTGCTGCCAGGGAAATAAGTCCGTCACGGTTGGCCACGAGAAGAAGTCTCCGATACCTTGAGGGACAAATGGCTCCATCCAGCCGTCGAAACCATCTTCCCACGTCAACGATTCGAACCCCTCCAATCGCCATAGTGCCTTCAACTTCTCATCGCGGGATCCCTCGACACGGACGTAGTGCACGTTGGCAGGCTTCGCGTCGCGCTGCGGCTTTCTCCGCAAGCAAACGGCGATGGCGACCGGCGTCTGGATGGCGAACACGTTGTCGTCGGTTCGTGTGCCCCGGTTGTCGCCTCCGAGATCGAGGATCCAGATCTCGTCGAATACTTCGCGCAGGTACTGGCGCATCCCTACCGCCCAAGGGCCTCGCAGGTACGACGATGCGGTGATGAACGACACGATGCCTGGGCGGAAGACGCCCTCGTCTCCCCCCAACACCTTCCACACGGCCCAGCGCCAGAAGTACACGTAGTCGTTGTACGCGTTCTTCAGGTGTAGGCCGAAGCCGGCCTTTCGCGCAGGCTCCAGAAAGTCCTCGAGCAGTGCCCTCTGCTTTACGTCGGTGCGCTCCTGTTCGCCCTTCCGCTTGCCTGTTACCCAGCCGCCCTTGCGTTTCGTCTGCTCGTCGCCGGCCTCAATCGCCTGGCGGTTGTAGGGAGGGTTGCCAATGCACACGAGCACCTTGTTCGACTTCTTCACGGCTCGCGCTCGCTCGTGCTCGCGCTTCATCGGCTCGTAGTAGCTCATCGAAATCTGCACGGCCGCGTCCGGCGACTCCAGCGTGTCGGACAGGTACATGTGCAGGCCGTCGGCGGGCAGGCGCCCGCCTGCCTGCAGCACGGCTTGCGTCAGGCGCAGGTGCGCCACCGAATACGGACCTACCAATACCTCGAATCCGTGCAGGTTCTGCCCTGCCTTGGTCGCGAACTGCGCCACGGCACCCTCACCGAGCTTTGCTTCGATCGGATCGAGCGCGTGGCGCATCAGATAGAGCAGATAGGTTCCGGTTCCGGCGGCCGGGTCGAGGACGGTAACGCCGTCGTCGACGAAGCCGCGGGCTTTGCCGAAATCCTTGCGCAACAGTTCCTCGACCAATACCGTCTGCGCACGTACGACCTGGATGGGGGTGTAGTACACACCCTGTTCCTTACGTCGCTTGGGATCGTATTCGGCCAGGAAGTCTTCGTAGAAGTACAGCCAGGGATCCAGCGTTTTATCGCCGTCGGCGCGAACGTCGTCCGGCACGTGGCCGTCGTCGAGGCCAAGCGAGCGATTGATGGCGCGACGCTGTCTGCGCTGGAGCACTGAAGGGTCGACTGCCGCTATCGTTCGTTCGAGCAACGAAAGTGGGACCTTCAACACCTCGCGGATCTCGTCGTCGGTCAGCGAGTCGAGCGCGCGCGCCAGCAGGTTGTGCTCCTTGCGAAGCGCGCCGGCCGCATCCTTTAGGTTCCCTACTCCCTTGCCGCCCTCCATACGAGCTAGCAAGGTGGCGTACGTTACGGTCTGAGCGTAGGCGTCGGCGAAACGCCGGTCGTCGGCGTCCGCGAACAGTACCTGCCGCCAGTCGTTCGCCAGCTTGTTGAGCGCCATCTCGGGCGTCTTCATCTCGACCAGCACGCAATCCCGAAGGTGCGCCGCCAGCGGTGCCAGATAGGCAGCAAGCTCTCGCGGCGTCTTCGGGACAATGGGGTCGGACGAAAAGAACGCCCTGGCGATTAGCTCGAAAGCGACGGCGTCAGCTTCCGATACCGCTGTCAACGCCTCGTCTCTCGTAGGATCCCCCGAGAGCCTGAGAGCCGCGATCTCTTTACCGTGCTGGAACAGCTTCCACTCGCGTCCGTCGGTATAGACCACGTTCGAGAGGCTGCGCGAGATTCCCCACTGCTGCTTGTCGTGCCCTTTGTACAGGGACGGCTCCGCCCCTTTGCCCGGCGCCTTCAGTTCGATGAAGCCGATCGCGGCTCTCTCAACCTCGACGCCGATATCGGCTCGAATGCCCTTTACTCCAGGAGGCCGGTACTCCATCGCGCTGTTGACGTCGTGACCCAACTCCATACCGGCGCTTCGAAACAGCTTCGATACCGGCCCCTTCAGCTTCTCTTCGGTGCCCCCCCCAGAGGCTCGGAACGCCTCCGTGAGGTCCTGCGAGAACGCTCGTAGAACTGCCATCAGCTTCGACGTCATGAACTGGCCCCCCATGGTCGCGCGGAGTCTACCAAACGTATCCCGCGACCGCCAAAAATCCGATTCGCGAGAATTCATGGCGAAGGCCTGAACAGCCAGCGCGGCCCCCGGCGCGCGATCGCGACCAGTTTTAGGGTCGCGATTGGCGACGGCCAGCTTCAACGGCGCCGCAGGCGCGGCGGGTGGCGGCGTTAGCGGCTCTCCGCCCGCAGGCGCCCCGCGCCGAGTGACGGAGAGCCCACGCCGACGGGGCCCGCCACCTTGTGGCCGCGCCGCTGGCCTCGACCACTCGCCGCGCCGTTCGCCGGCGCCAGTGACTAATGCTCACGACGCCCCGTCGCGTCGACCGTTCTCGATAGGGCTTCGCCGGGTTGCTCCCGCCCGTCCTGTCGCTCTAAGTCGACGTATTTACGGCGCGTCGACGCTTCGGGGCCTGGTCATCGGGTCTGCTCGCCACGCGTCTCTCCCTCAAGGAACTCCAAATTGCACTCATCATGGCGACAGAATGTCGTTGCCACGACGTGCGTATCGTTAATCGTCGTGCCATGAAAAGTTGATGTACTACGATACAGCCGGTACGCTCCGATTGCGCGTTTTTGCGCACGAGTATCCCCAACCCTTTCGCCCGACAGGGCAAGGAGGCCACTTTGCGCATGCCTCAGGAGACCGCTTCCTCCGCCGTGCTCCGCTCGTACTCGGTGTACACGCTGGCCCGTTTGAAGGCCGATCCGGTCACCGCCGATCTGGTCGATGGCCTCGACAAGGCTCAAACCATGCTCCAGGGCGCCGCGGCGGCCACCGACGCCTCGTCCGACGCTTACCTGGAGGCGTTGGCCGCGCGCGACGCCTGCGACTTGGCCCTCGACTCGGCCGTGGTTCGCGCGGGGCTGGCCGCGTTGCAGGTGGCCGGCAACCGGCGCGAGTCCGCCAGCTACCGGCGGTTGTTTCCCGCTGGCACCACGGCCATCACTACTCTGCCACTCGCCGACGAGATCGTCGCCGTGAGGCTTCTAGAGGGTCGGCTGGCCGAAGAGACCGAGGGCACCGGCCCCAAGGCGGCGCCGCCGGCGGTCGTCGCCGCGCGTCAGGCCGCCGAGGCGGCGCTGGCCCGCCTGTCCGAGACGACCCTGACCCAGGGCGCCGCCCGTGCCGCGGAGCTCACCGCTCGCGAGGAGTGGCGACGCGTGATGCGCAAGGTGTTCGGCGAGCTGACGGTGCGTTTCCCCGACGACCGGCGCCAGGTCGAGTCGTATTTCCGTGCGGCGCGCGTCGTGCACACCGACGTGACGGTATCGGAGCCGGTGACCCCGGCCGTGGCGTAGAACCTCGTCGTGGCGTCAGCCCCGGGGGCCGAACAGCTCGATCTCCCCGGGCTCGGCCGGCAGCGCGTAGAAGTCGTGAAACGCGCCGCTGGCGTAGACCGACCGCACCGGCTCCGCCTCGAGGCGAACGAGCCCCTTCTCCTGCACCAGCCAATCGAACGCCCGCAGGTTCTCGCCGAGCAGCGCGTGGAAGCGCTGGATCGCCGGGTCGTTGGGGTCGAACGTGCCGGGTGGATTGGCCAGGTAGGCCGCCGCCCACAGCGAGGTGAGCCCCCGATAGGCGTAGAGCGCCGAGCCGGCGCCGCCGACGGATCGCAGCCCCTCGGGCGTGGCGTCGACCACGCGCCACACCTTGCCGTGGTTCGGGAAGAGCGAGCCGGGCACGCCGCTCGGGAAGTAGAAGCGCCCGTGCATCGACGGTAGGCGCGCGAGCACGCCGTGCTGCGGCAGGCGTTCGGCCTGGCGCACGAGGAACAGGTAGGCGCGGGCTTCGGTGTCGGGGGTCAGGTTGGCGGCCAGGGGCCCGGGCAGCGTGGCGACGGTCCAGCCGACCAGGGCGGCGGCGGTCACCCCCCGGACCCAGCGTCGTCGGGTCAGGAGCACCAGCGCACCCGCCCCGCCGCCCGCCAGCATCGTCAGGACCAGGACCAGCGGCGACTGGTAGCGTTGCAGGGCCGTGAAGCACTGCGTGTTGTTGAACACCACCGCGAACAGCGGCAGCGCGAGCGTCACGAACAGGCCCAGGCGCGGCCTGCGGAGCCACGCCAGCACGAAGCCGAGCACGGCCAGGGCCGCCAGGGCCGAGGGGCTGGTGGCCGCGTTGAAGAACAGGTGCTGTTCGAAGGTGGGCGTGAAGACCAGCCGGGCGTACTCGGGCAGCTTCGAGCCGAGCTCGGAGCCCATCACGGGCGCCAGGGAGCGCAGGAAGGCCACGTGGGGGACCAGCAGGATCGCCACCGCCGCGAAGGCCAGCGCCAGCCCCGCGCGTGCCCGCCAGCGCGCCTCGCCGCGAGCCAGCACCATCGCGACGAGCGGCAGCGCCGCGAACACCGGCGTGGTCCCGTGGGCGTGCGTCAGGAGCACGGTGGCCGTGAGCCCGACCCCCAGCCAGGGGGCCTCCAGCGTACGGACGTAGCGCGCCAGACCGGCCAGCGCCAGGGCCAGGAACAGCCCGACCCACAGGAAGGCGCTCTCGCTCATCGCGACGCGCGCCAGCAGCGGCGAGAAGGCCAGGAACAGCGCGGCCAGCCAGCCTGCGGTGCGCCGGCCGGTGAGCTCGCGCGTGGCCTTCCCTCCCGCCAGCGCCAGCGCCGCGCCGGCCAGGGCGTTCCAGGCCCACAGGGCGGTCGCCGAGCGGCCCGTGACGCCGAACAGCAGGTCGAGGATGGCCTCCTGGCAGAAGAAGAGCGTGGTCGGGGTGGGGCCCAGCAGCGGGGCCAGCAGGCCGTCGAGCTCGTTGATGCCGTGGTGCCCCGCGTGCAGCGGCGCGTGCGGGCTGGCCAGCCAGCGGAACAGCGCGCCCGCCCCGAGCACCAGCACGCCGCCGAGCAGCTCCGGGGCCAGGCCGATGCCCCAGCGCCGCAGCGCTCGGAGCCCGAGGCCCGCCAGCAGCGCGAGCAGCAGGAGGAAGAGCCCCTGGTAGACGCCGTCCGGCAGGTTGCTCCGCGCCTCCTGGTCCGGCCCGCTGAAGAACAGCGGCCGCGTCCAGTTGGTCTCGAACGCGTGCACGAGCAGGTCGACGGCCTTGGAGAAGCCCTCCCGATCACGGGTCGGTGGCACGCCCGGGGCGACCTCGCCCCAGGGCCGCGCCGTGCCCCCGAGCCCGCGCGCATACTGCGGCAGCGTGAGGTACACGCTGGCCCACGCACCGCCGTCCGACAGCTGCAGCTCGAGCGCGTGGACGTGGTGTACGGCCGCCTCGAGCCGCCAGGCGCCCGCGATGGGACGGCCCACGGTGTAGGGCCGGAACAACGCGGCCTGGTCGAGGTCGACGCTGAGGGCCAGGACGGGCCACTCGCGCTGGAAGGGACCGTGTCCGCCGACCCACGCGCCCAACCCGGCCAGGGCGGCCAGCGCCACGAGCAGCGGGGCGAGGCGATGGGCTCGCCAGCGGTCCAGCCTCCTCATCGTGCGCCCCCCGCGTCGAGGGGCAGGAGGCCCGTGGCGGTCACCCCTTCGGGGGTCACGCGGGTGCCGAGGGCGTAGGCCTCGACCCCGGCCGCGACGGCGACCTGCAGGCCGCGCGCGTAGGCCGGGTCCAGGTCGGCGGCGGGCTCGAAGCGCCGGCCGTCCTCGCGCTGCACCACGTAGACCATCGCGGCGCGATCGCCCTCGCGCACCCGCAGGGCGAGCTCGTGCAGGTGCTTCAAGCCCCGGGCGGTTACCGCGTCGGGGAAGCGCGCCACGCCGCGCTCGACCAGGCTCACGTTCTTCACCTCGACCCACGCCCGCCCGTCCGGTCCCTCGAGGACCAGGTCCACGCGGCTCCGTTCTCCCATGCGCACTTCGTACCGGATCGTCCCGTACGCGGCAAGCGCGGGCAGGAGCCCGGCGCGGAGGGCGGCTCCCACCAGGCGGGGCGGCAGGCCCGTGTCCAGGCCGATCCAGCCCGCGGGACCCTCGATGGCGCGCCAGGTGTACGCCAGCTTGCGCCGGGGGTCGTCGTGCCGGGTCAGTAACGCGCGGTGGCCGGGGAACAGGCAGCCCTTCATCGAGCCGGTGTTCGGGCAGTGTGCGACGACCTCGGCGCCGTCGTCCAGGCGCACGTCGGCCAGGAAGCGCTGGCGGCGCCCGAGGAAGGTGGCCAGGACCCGCGGTTCGGGGAAGGGCACGAACCCCCCTCGCTCGCGAAGCGGGAGAGGGGCGGGGGGTGAGGGCTGGGTCATAGCTCAAACCGCTCGCGCGCCAGCCCGGCCACGTGGCGACCGATGGCCAGCGAGGCCGTGGCGGCCGGCGAGGGCGCGTTGATGACGGCGATCAGCCGATCGTCCGAGACCAGGTGGAAGTCGTCCAGCAGCGCGCCGGTCCGTGCCACCGCCTGCGCGCGGATCCCCGAGGTGCCACGGGCGATGTCGGCGCGCTGCACGTCGGGCACCAGCCGCCGCATCGAGGCCAGGAACGCGCGGAGGACCAGCGACCGCCACAGCTCGCCGAGGCCCATGGGCCCGTGGCGTAACGCCAACCGCCAGAAGCCGCGGTAGCCGAGCACGTCCCGCACGTCGCGCCAGCGCCACGAGAAGCGTCGATAGCCCTCGCGGGCCAGGGCCACGAGCGCGTTCGGACCCGCGTGGACGTGGTCGTCGACGCTGCGCGTGAAGTGGACCCCCAGGAAGGGGAAGCGCGGGTCGGGCACCGGGTAGATCAGGGCGCGCACCAGGTCGGCCGACGCCCCGGTCACGTCGACGTACTCCCCCCGGAAGGGCACGATGTGCGCCCCCGGCTCGAGGCCGCCGAGGCGCGCTACACGGTCCGACTGCAGCCCCGCCGCCGCCACGGCGAAGCGGGCGTGGCGCGCTCCGGCCGTGGTCTCGAGCACCAGCCCGTCGGCCTCGCGCCGCACCCCGAGCAGCTCGGCGCCCGTCTCGATCACCGCGCCGCGGCTCGCCGCCACGCGCGCATAGGCGGCGGTCACCTCCGTGTAGTCGACCACCCCGGTCTGGGGCACGAGCAGCCCGGCCAACCCCGTGACGCGCGGCTCCACCTCGCGCATCTCGGGCGGCCCCAGGCGCCGGAGCCCGGTCAGCCCGTTGGCCGCCCCGCGCGCCTCCAGGTCGGCCAGGCGCGGCAGCTCGTCGGGGCGCGTGGCCACCACCAGCTTGCCCGTCCGGGCGTACCGCAGACCCTGTTGGTCGCAGAAGCGCATCAGGGCCTCGCGACCCTCGGCGCAGAGACGCGCCTTCAGGCTGCCTGGCTTGTAGTACAGCCCCGAGTGGAGGACGCCGCTGTTGTGGCCGGTCTGGTGAAAGCCGAGCGAGGGCTCCTTCTCGAGCACCAGCACCGACGTGCCGGGGCGTTCCGTGAGGGCCAGCGCGGTCGCGCACCCCACCACGCCGCCACCGATCACCGCCACGTCGCAGGAAGGCATGAGGCACCCCCGTGAGCACGGGTGAAAGGTATCACCTACCGCGTCGGCGGTCGAGACGTAGGGGCGCCGCTTGCCGCGCCCCTCGCGAATTCTCCGGCCGGATTGGGAAGAGGGCGCAGCAAGCAGCGCCCCTACTTGCCCGGCCTCGCGATCTCGAACTCGAGCTCGATGTCGATCAGGTCGCTGACCACCGACGTTCCCTCGGCCATGGCGTTGAAGGCCAGGCCGAACTTCTGGCGGTTGATCTGCGTCTTGACCGAGTACCCGGCGTGGGTCGACGGTCCCTGCCCGAAGTCGATGACGCTCTTCCCCAGGAACTCGCCCTTCAGCGTCACGCGTTCCGTCTTGTCCTTGATCGTCAGCTCGCCCACGATGGTGGCCGTTCCGCCTTCGATCGTGATGCTCGTGCTCTTGAACGACAGGGTCGGGAACTTCTCGGCGTCGAAGAAGTCCGCGGACTTCAGGTGCGTGTCGCGTTGTTCGACGCCCGTGTCGAGCGAGGCGATCTTGATCGTGGCGACGGCCGACGTCAGCTTGCCGTCCTTGTCGGCTTCGACGGTGGCGTCGTAGTCCTTGAACTGGCCCTTGGTCTTCGAAACTCCCAGGTGCTTAGCGATGAAGGTCACCGTGGTGTGGGCCTTGTCCAGCTTCCAGTCGCCGGCGCGGGCGGGCGTGGCGACGAGGGCAACGGCGAGCAACGTCGAAAGTACCAGCGTCTTCATTCCATCCTCCATCAGAGCGTCTTCAGGTAGGCCAGCACGTCCTCGGCGTGGCCTTCCGGTTTCACGTCGGGCCACACCTTCCGGATGGTGCCCGTTCCGTCGATCACGAAGGTCGAGCGGCGGATGCCGATCGTCTTCTTCCCGTACAGGTTCTTTTCCTTCCACGCGCCGAACGCCGTGACGAGGGCGCCCTCGGGGTCGGACAGCAGGGGGAAGGTCAGGCCCTGCTTCGCCGCGAACGCCGCGTGGCTCTTCAGGCTGTCCTTGCTGACGCCCAGCACCAGTACGCCCGCTTCCTGCAGCCGGGCGTTCGCGTCGCGGAAGCTGCACGCCTCGACCGTGCAACCGGGCGTCTGGTCCTTGGGGTAGAAGTAGAGCACCACCGTCTTGCCCTTGAGGTCGGACAGGCGCACGGTGCCCAACTCGTTCGACGCCGCCGTGAAGTCCGGCGCCTTGGTTCCTTCCTCGAGCAGCCTCAGGATGTCGGCCATCTGCCCCTCCCGGATTTCGTTCAACGTTGAAGTTAGTACCCGATAACTTTCCGTCAAGCTTGCCCCGTCGGACGGGCTGCGATAGGGTACCGGCCGATCGTCGGGATCAAGGCTCCACGAGCATGTCCTCCCTTCACGTCCGCTTTCCGCTGAAGCTGAAGCCGGGCCTGTACCGCTGGCACGCGGTGCGCGGGTTCCTGATCGCGTTCGCCGTCTCCGCCGCCCTGTGGGCCGGGGCCTACGGCCTGGTCTTCTCGGGCGCCCCCGGGCCCGGCGTCTGGTTCCCCCTGACCACCGTCGCGGCCATGATCGTGCCGGTCGCGGTGCTCGTGCGGGGGCTCGTCCGCGCGCGCCACGCCCGCCGTCACTACGACTTCGACACCATCGTCTACGCCGACTCCACGCGCGTGGTGCTCGCGCACTCGCTGAAGGGCGACCGCCACGAGCTGTTCGAGGCCCAGATCCACGCCTGGCTGCTGGTGGGTCGCCCCGCGGGGCACGGGCACCCGGTGGTCCGACCCAAGATCAGCTGCATCGAGCTCGTGACCACCGACGGCGACGTGCTGCGCAGCGAGCCTCACGACGGCCCCGGCCGCCTGCGCCGTGCCCTGCGCGACCTCGACGTGCGCTTCACCGAAGAAGAAGAGCGCGAACCCTTGCCCGAGTAGCCGGCGGAGCTACCCCCCGAACATCACGATCAGATCGTACAGCGCGTGCGTCCACGCGGCGATGGCGAAGCCGCGGGTGGCGTACAGGGTCGCGAAGTACAGGCCGGCCAGGCTGCGGAACACGAACGAGTACAGCTGGAAGGACTCGCCGCCCAGGTAGTGCACCAGCGAGAAGACCACCGACGTGCCCGCCACGGCCACCGCCCACGACACCACGGGCCCCATCCCGACGCGCACCAGCAGCCAGCGCGTGCCGCCGAGCAGCCCCAGGCGGAACACCAGCTCTTCGTAGAAGCCCGCGCCCGCCGACAGCGTCAGCTTTTCGATGGGGTCCAGGTCACCGAAGGCGCCCGCCGCGGCCGACGGCGTCAGTACCTTGGCCAGGGCCGCCATGAAGGGGGTGGCGCTCTTCAAGACGAACAGGATCACGAAGCCCATCAGCAGGGCGTAGACGAAGCTCTCGACGACCATGGGCGCCAGCAGCTCGAGCCGTAGCGCCTTGCGCTTCACGCGCAGGAAGATGGCCAGCCCGGCGGCCAGCACCAGCAGCCCCAGGTTGAATCCGAGGAAGCCGCGCGGCCCGAAGAAGCCGAGCAGCAGCGGGGTCACGAAGTCGACGCCGTTCAGCGAGGTCCAGTCGAGGGCCCACACCCCCACCGAGTACGTCAGGAGCAGCGGCAGCACCAGCAACGCGGCGTAGAGCGGGTCGCGCGTCTCGCGGTGGTAGCGCACCAGCACGTTGCCGCCGGCCTTCTTCGCCATCACGCCTCGTCGTCTTCGGGCTCGGGCGGCGGCAGCTCTTCGGTGTCGCTCTTGCGTCGGCGACGGTGGGCCGTGACCTGGGCGTCCAGGTCCGACAGCTCCTTCAAGACCCGTTGGCAGCGCCCGTACAGCGTGCCCTCGGGGTAGAGGCCGTCCTTGCCGGGCTCGCCGGCCTCCAGCTCGAACAGGAGCGGCACGCCCTCTTCGACGCGCGCGATGGCCCACACGTTGAACGTGCCGGCCTCGACCGCCTCGAGCACGTCGTGGCGCAGCATCAGGTTCTGCACGTTGGCCTTGGGGATGACCACGCCCTGGCGGCCGGTCAGGCCCTTCTCGCGGCACACCTCGAAGAAGCCTTCGATCTTCTCGTTCACGCCCCCGATGGCCTGGACCTCGCCCTTCTGGCTCATCGAGCCCGTGATGGCCAGGCCCTGCCGCAGCGGCGCGTCGGCGATGGCCGACAGGATCGCGTAGATCTCGGCGACCGAGGCCGAGTCGCCCTCGATGCCGCCGTAGGATTGCTCGAACGCCAGGCTGACGTTCAGCGAGAGCGGCACCTTCGAGGCGAAGCGCGCGCGCAGCCAGGCCGAGATGATCAGGCTGGCCTTGTGGAAGATGCGGCCGGCCATGCGGGCTTCGCGCTCGACGTTCACGACCCCGCCCTTGCCGGCGAACGTCTGCGCGGTGATGCGCGTGGGCTTGCCGAACGCGAAGCCGGCGGATTCGAGCACGGCCAGGCCGTTGATCTGCCCGACCACCTTGCCCTTCACCTCGGCGATGACGGTGTTCTGCTTGTAGTACTCGAGGATCTTGTCCGAGGTCAGCGACTGGCGCTCGGTGCGCCGGCGCACGGCCTCCTCGACGTGGGTCGCGCGCACGATCTCGGCCTTGGCCTGCTTCGCGTAGTAGTCGGCCTCGATCGACAGGTTGGCCAGGTCGCCCCACAGCATGCTCACGCGCTCCTGGTGGTCGACCTGGCGCATGGCGTACTCGAGCAGCGCGGCCATGGCGTCGGCGTGCACCGGGAAGAGCTTCTCCTTGGCCACGATGGTGGCCACGAAGCGCGAGACCAGCTTGGCGTTGGTCTTGCTGGCGGGGGCCTCGAAGTCGAACTCGGACTTGATCTGGAAGAGCTTCTGGAAGTCCTCGTCGTACGCATAGAGCAGCGCGTACAGGTAGCTGTTGCCCATCAGCACGACCTTGAAGTGCACGGGGATGGGCTCGGGCTTCAGGCCGGTGGTGGCCGGGAAGCCGTACTGCTCGCCGAAGTCCTCGATGGTCAGCTCGCGGTTCTTCAGGGCCGCCTTCAGCGCCTGCCAGGCCTGGGGCCGCGTCAGCAGGTCGAACGCGTTCAGGAGCAGGTAGCCGCCGTTGGCCTGCAGGATGGAGCCCGGGCGGATCATGGTGAAGTCGGTCAGCATGGCGCCCTGATCGACCACGCGATCGATCTTCCCGACCAGGTTCGGGTAGGTCGGGTTCTTCTCGAAGACGATGGGCCGACCCTTGGTGGTCGAGTTGTCGACCAGCAGGTTGACCTGGTACTCCTTCAGCTCGCCGCGCTCGGGGTGCGCGCGGGGCGGCGTGTCGGTGCCGGTCTCGGGCACCAGCTTCTGCGGATGCGCCAGCATGTCCTCGATGACCGCGTCGAGGTAGGCCTTGACGCGGTCGTTGACGCCGAACTCGATCTTCAGGCGCTCGATCTCGGGGCGCACCAGCTGCTCGACCAGCTGCTTCTGCAGGAAGTCGACGCCGCTCTGGGTGCCGGTCTGCAGCTCGCGCGCGGCGTGCAGGAACTCCTGCACCACGGGGGTCAGCTTCTTGCGCTGGTCCTCGATCTTGCGTTTCACGTCGCCCGGCAGGCGGTCGTAGTCCTTCTCGGACAGCGGGCGGTTGTTGTACAGCGGCACCGTGATCAGCCCGTCCTTGGTGGTCTTCACGTGGAAGCCCACCTTGGTGGCGAACTCCGACAGCTTGAGGAAGGCCTCGTTCTCGGCCTCCATGCCGCGGTTCACGACCTCCTGCACCAGGCTCTGGTACTCGCGCGAGTGGTAGACCTGCGGCAGCTTCTGGGCCACCTGGCCGATGAGCTCGTCCCAGGCCTTCTTGAAGCGCGCGCCCTTGCCGCGCGGGAAGTAGAGCGCGGTGGGTTCCCAGGCGCGGTTGAAGTTGTGCACGAAGCACACGTCGCCGGGCGGTTCCTGGCGCGGCGCGATCTCGGACAGCACCTTGCGCACCGCGGTCAGCTTGCCCGTGCCCGGCCGTCCCGCCACGAAGATGTTGTAGTTGCGGGCGTCGACCGAGCTGCCCAGGCGCAGCGCTTCGAAGGCGCGCGGCTGCTCGATGATGGAGTCGAGCGGCGTGAGGTCGTTGGTGGTCTCGAAGCGCAGCTCGTCGGCGCGCACGCGTCGTCGCAGCTGGGCGACCTTCAGGGGCTTCGGCAGGCGCGGGGTCATAGCTCGACCTCCCGGAGGTAGGCCGCCGCCACCTCGGGGGGGGTCGGGTTGATGTAGTACCCGGTGCCCCACTCGAAGCCGGCCACGCTGGTGAGCCGCGGCAGGATCTCGATGTGCCAGTGCCAGTCGGCCGCGATGGTCGACCAGTAGTTGGGGCGCTTGTTCATCGACTCGGTGTTCGGCGCCGTGTGCAACAGGAAGTTGTAGGGCGGGTCGCCCAGGCCCTTCTGCATGCGGCGCAGCACGTCGCGGAAGTGGAACGCCAGGCGCTCGAGGCCGGCGTCGTCGAGCAGCCCGAAGTCGTGCCCGTGGGCGCGCGGCGCCAGCATGAGCTCGAAGGGGAAGCGCGACGCGTAGGGCGCCACGGTGATGAAGTGCTCGTCCATCTGGACCACGCGCTCCTGCTCCCGCACCTCCTGGTGCAGGATGTCGCAGAACAGGCAGCGCTCCTTCAGGCCGTAGTGCTGGCGCGCCGAGTCGAGCTCCATGGCCACCGTACGCGGCGTGACGGGCGTGGCGATCACCTGGCTGTGCGGGTGCTGCAGCGAGGCGCCGGCGCGCTCCTTGTAGTTCTTGAAGATCAGGATGTAGCGCAGGCGGGCGTCGCGGCGCAGGTCGTTCAGGCGGGCACGGTAGGCGCGCAGCACGGCCACGAACTCGGACAGCGTCATGTCGGCCAGGCGCTTGCCGTGGTCGGGCGACTCGACGATGACCTCGTGGGCGCCCACGCCGTTCACGCGGTCGTAGTGCCCGACCGCCTCGCGCTCGACGTTGCCCTCGATGGTCAGCGCCGGGTACTTGTTGGGCACCACGCGCACCGACCAGCCGGGGCCGCCGGCGGGCGCGCCGGGATCGCGCCAGCGCCAGATCTCGCTCGGCGTCTTGTCCTCGTTGCCGCCGCAGAAGGGGCAGCGGGCCGGCTCGACGACGCGCTCGGGCGCCTGCAGGTCGGGCTCGAGGTCGACGGGGCGGCGCGCCCGATCGCTCGAGATGATGACCCAGCGTTTCTGAATCGGATCGTGCCGTAGCTCACGCATCGAAGATCCTTTCGGTCACACGAACCAGTTCTCGACCTCGAGGTCCCGCGTGTTCACGTCCACGTCGATGTCGTGGCTCCACGGGAAGCGCTCGACCTCCATGCCCCGCTTGAACAGGCGCAGGTTGAACGACACGAGGGTGCGCACTCCGTGCGAGGGGTCGTAGCCCGGGAACAGGTGGTCGAGCGGCAGCGCCAGCTCGAGCACGCGCCCCACGCCCACCTGGCAGCGCCAGCACGGGTGCTGGGTGCGGGGCAGGACGGGCACCACGTGCCAGGTCGTGCCGTTCCACGCGATGCGCACGCCGGCCGCGGCCGGGGCCAGGAAGCGCACCTCGACCTCGTGCTTCTGCAAGAAGACCGACGCCCGATCGGCCAGGTCGACCCGCAGGTAGAAGTTCATCTCGTCGAAGCCGAAGCGGACCTTGCGGATGCCCGGGTTGACGCGCGCCAGGGCGCCCGCCTGCAGCTCGTAGGAGCCCGCCGACAGCCACTCGAAGTAGTCGTCGAGCTCGCCCGAGATGATCGGGTGGACGTAGGCGACCGGCGGTCGCGTGCTGGTGGGATCGCGCTCGACCGGTGCCAGGGGCTGGTCGAGGTACTCGGGAGGGGTCTTGCCCATCAGCACGTACAGGAAGCGCAGGTTGGCGCGGAACAGGTCGTCGAAGTCGGGGTCGTTGATCGACGTGTGCCCCTCGCCGTACCACCAGAACCAGTCGGAGGACTCGGCGCGCAGCGTGTGCTCGACGATGGGCAGGTGCTTCAGCGTCTCGACCGACATGTCGGTGTACTCGCGCAGGAAGCGTTCGACCTCGGTGCGCGCGAAGCTCAGGTAGTCCCAGGCGCGGTTCTTGATGGGGTCGCCGATCCAGGTGGCGAAGTCGCCGTAGATCCACGATCCGGTCCCCAGGCTCGGCAGCTGACCGACGGTCTCGGGGTGCTCGGTGAGCCAGTCCGAGAACGTGACGGTCTGCAGGTCGGGGGCCTCCTCGATGGCCAGGTACAGCTGCTTGAGGAACTCGAAGCCGCCGTGTACGAAGTGCTCCCAGGCGTTCTCGCCGTCCATGGCCACGGTGACCAGCGGGTGGTCGAGCGCGCTGCCGGCCGCGGCCTCGCGTACGCGGCGCAGGAAGTCGGCCACGGCCTCGTCGGGCTTCCAGTTGGCGTACGTGAAGCCGATCAGGTCCGACACCTTGGTGTCGCGGAAGAAGAAGTGGAGCCCCTCGAAGCGCCACGGGCGCAGCACCTCGTCCGTGGTGGCGGCGCGGCCCAGCGACTTCTCGAGGATGGCGCGATCCGTGCACACCCAGGTGATCTCGGCCTCGCGGATCAGGCGCGCCACCTCGGGCGACACCGAGCCCTCGGAGGGCCACATGCCGCGCGCCTTCCGACCGAACAGCTCGAGGTAGCGCTCCTGGGCCAGCGCCAGGTGCAGCCGGGCGTCGAGGGGGTAGGTGAAGGGCTCGTTCGGCAGCGGCGACGAGGGCTTGGCGACGCGGGCGCTGTTCACGTCGCACAGCAGCGGCAGGATCGGGTGCGAGTAGGGCGACACCGCCACCTCGAGCCGGCCCGTCGCGGCCATGCTCGCGTACTCGGGCAGGATGCGGTGCGTGAACGCCGCCAGCGCCTCGAGCAGCTCGACCTGATCCGCCGGCGAGAAGTCGCGGCCGCGCGCCAGCAGCGTGCGCACGGGCTCCTCCCGCTGCAGCGTGATCCCGCACCACGACAACAGGAACAGCACCTGCGAGTCGCGGAAGTCCTGCGTCGTCAGCGGGCGATGGCCGTGCCCGTTGCCGGGCGCCTCGGCCGCGCGCAGCTTCTTCTTCAGCTGCAGGTAGTACGGGCTGAAGGTGCGGATGATCTCGTCGGGGAAGGGGAAGAAGAAGCGCGTGATGAAGTGCTTCTCGAGGTCGGTCAGCTGCTCGGCGGGCGTAGCGGCCACCCGCAGGTAGCGATCGCTCGTGCCGCCGTGCTCGTAGTCGCGCAGCTGCGAGAACAGCGACGGCACCAGGTTGATGGTCACGCGCGTGTTCGGGCACTGCTCGAGCAGCGCCGGCATGTCGTAGTAGTCCTTCAGGCCGTGCAGGAAGACCCACGGCAACCGGTACTCCCCCAGGAAGGGGTTCAGGTACGAGGGCTGGTGCATGTGCCAGAGGAAGGCAATCGAGACCTTCTTCACAGGAACCTCGTCTGGGGAGCGGGTCACGGGGAGAGGGCGCGGAGCTACTCCGCGACCTTGGTGGTGGCCTTGTAGAAGATCTCGACGACGTCGCTCGGCGCGGGGACCGGGTGGAAGATGAGCGCGCGTCCGGTGTCGGCGCACTGCGAGTCGGGGACGATCTCGTAGTCGGCGTCGGCGCCCTGCGTCAGCTCGTTCTTGTCGCCGTCCTTGCTGGTGCGCCACACGTGCATGTTGGCTTCGTTCTCGGGCGCCTTCGGCACGCAGACGCGGAAGATGATGGGCAGGATCGACGTGGCGATCTCCTCGAGCGAGCGGCCGATGCCGCCGGCGGAGCAGATGTTGGCCTGGATGCCGTTGCGTCCGAAGCGGCTGATGAAGTCGGCGTAGCGCGCGCCGAAGTCGGCGATGCCGTTGACGCTGGAGCAGACGTGCGGCGCGGTGTTCGGCTGCACGGCCGAGACCACCTTGGCGTCGTGGAAGCACTCGCGCTTGCAGTTCAGGCGGTACGCGGGTTCGTCGGCCAGGGCAACCTCGCAGGCCGCCGAGTCGGCGTTGACGGCCTCGCCGGCCTCGTTGTGCTCGTAGCAGCCGCACGCGTCGGCGGTGAGCTTGGAGCACTTGCGCGCCGGGTTGTACTCGCCCTTGCCGAGGCAGGCGTCGAGGCAGCGGCCGCGGTAGGCGAGCTCGTCGGCCAGCTTGGGCTGGCACTTGTCGTGGGCCGACGCCACCAGGTTGCGCTCGTCCTGGAACGTTCCGAGCAGGTTCACGCACTTCACCTGGGTGTCGTCGAGATTGGCGGGATCGATGGTCGCCCAGGTCTCGATCTGCCCGATCTTTTTGTCGTAGGCGGCCAGCATGTCCTCGAGCAGGAAGCAGTTCGAGGTGTCGGGGCTGTCCACCCCGGCCTCGCCCCCGCGCGGGTCGCACCAGTCGGTGGGCGGCTCGGCCAGGCACCAGTGGGTCTTGCGCTCGTTGGGATCGGGCGTGATGGCGCACGTCGCGTCGCACATCGTGGCGTGCGGGGCGACGTTCTGGGCGCCCTTCAGGAGCTCGGGGCAGTCGGTCTTGTCGGCGCCGGCCTTGTAGCAGTCGCAGAGCGGCTGGTCGCCGGTCTTGCCGGGCACGGCGCCCTTGACGGTGCGCACGTACAGGCACTCGTCGGACATGATGCAGGAATCGGAGCCCTTGGTGAGCCCGTCGCCCACGATGCCGACCGCGATGACCTTGGCGGGGTCGCTCTTCAGCGAGCGGTAGTTCGAGACCAGGTCCTTGATGGGCATCAGCTTGTCGGTCTGGTAGCCGCACAGCTTGGTGTCGTTCAGGGACAGCGGGTTGTCGTCGCGGTCGGAGCAGTCTTCCTCGTCGGTGACGTACAGGACGACCAGGTAGGCGTCGTCGCGCAGGAAGTTGGGCTCGGCCTTGTTGACGAAGTAGCTGCACTTGTCGAGCGTCTTCTTGCAGGTGGTCAGGAAGTCCTGGTAGGCCTCGAGCTTGGCCTTGTAGGCGGCGTCGGAGGTGGCCGCGATGGCTTTCTCGACCTTGGCGACCTCGATCGGGATCCAGGCCAGCTTGGTCTCGATGGCGAGCCCGGAGTACAGGTCGCAGGTGTTCGGGTTCTCGGACTGGCAGATGTCGGCGGGGTGGTTCAGCGCCAGCCAGCCCGCCTTGAGGCCGGACTCGAGGTTCTTCTTGGGGCTGCCGTCGGCGCCGACGGTGGCGTTGCAGTAGAAGTTTCCGAAGTCGGCGTTCGACAACACCTTGTTCAGCTTGGTCGGGCAGTCCTTGACCTGGGGCGGCTCGAGGCATCCGATGGCGCCGGTGGTCCCGGTCGAGCAGAAGTACGTGTCGCCGAAGGCGCTGGTGCAGTCGGTGTCCTCGTCGCAGCCCTTGTGGCAGTTCGAGTTGACCGAGCCGTTGTCGTTGACGGTGAGGATGAGCTGCTTGCCCTCCCACGAGCACTCCCAGCTGGGGCCGTACTCGGGCTTCAGGTACGCGCACTGGGCGTCGACGGTGCACTCGCGGATGACGTTGAGCTGGCAGGCCGGGCCGTACGTCTTGGCCGGCTTGTTGCGGAACGCGCCCTTGTACCCGTCGGTGCGCACGTCGGTCGTGGTGACCGCGATGCGGTAGTCGATGTTCGAGAAGGTCTCGAGCTGGTCGATGAACACCTTGAAGTCGCGCGCCAGGGCGTTCTGCTCCTGGCACATCGACGACGAGTCGTCCATGACCCACAGGAAGTCGATCTTGATGCGCGACTCGCTGGTGAGCTTCTGGTGTACCAGCAGGCCGTAGTCGTCCGAGATGACCTCGGCCGGCGTGTCGTTGCAGGCCGCCAGGAGCGCGAACGGGATGAGCAGCGTGGCCAACGCCTTGCGCATGGAACACTCCACCACAGAAAGACACCTGTTCTGAAACATTATAGGGATGGGGCCAGGGGCTGCAAGAGAATGTGCCCGGGGTCCCTATCGCCACGTCCAGTGCAGGTTGCCGAGGTAGTTCCAGGCGGTCGCCAGCACGATGCCGAGGCCGGCGAAGACGAAGTCGCCGGTGATGAAGCCGAGGCCGGGCAGGGCGCTGACCGCGGGCACGGGCGCCAGCGTGAACGCGGGGAAGGCCAGGTTCAGGAGCGCGAACGTGCCCCAGTTGACGCCGAAGCCGACGCCGCACACCAGGTGAAAGCGCAGCGCGCGCGCCAGGAAGGGCGCCGAGGTGGCCAGGCGGTCGCGGAAGGTCCAGGCGTCGTTCAGGAGGAAGTTCGTGACGATCGAGATCTCGACGGAGAGCGCGTAGGCCACCAGGCGCGAGGTGGTGTCGTCGCCCATGCCGAGCAGCCGCGTGAACACCGCGTAGAGCCCGAGGTTCACGAAGATGCCGCTGCCACCGACCGCGGCGAACTTCAAGAATCGGTCGTAGCGCTTGAGGATTTCGAACACGCTCCCTCCTTCGCGACGCGCATGGTAGCATACCTCGATCTGATCGACGAGGACCACGCGATGCGAACGAAGTTCTGGACGCTGGTCATCCTGGTGCTGCTCGGGGCGTGCGGGAGCGGGGGCACCGATGCCACGACCGACGCCGACGCGGTGAGCGACGCCGTCATCGACACGTGCTCGGTGTTCTGCGGCGACGACCCCTGCAAAAACTGGCGGGTCGACGATACCTGCACGTGCGTCCTCGACGGGTACAGGACCGGAGAAGCCTGCGACGACCAGAGCGCCTGCACGACGGGCGACCAGTGCCAGGCCGACGGTTCGTGCGCCGGCACGGCCATCGAGGTCGACGACGGCCTCGCGTGCACCGACGACCTCTGCGACGCCAAGGCGGGGCTCACCCACGCGGTCACGGCGGGCTTCTGCCTGATCGACGGGACGTGCTACGCCGAAGGCGCCGGTAAGCTCGGCGACGTATGCTACGTCTGCACGCCGGCGTCGTCGGCCGTCGCCTGGGTCCCCAACCCGACCGTCTCGTGCGACGACGGGGATCCCTGCACCACCGACGACGTGTGCGGCGTCACCGGCGCCTGCGAGGGCACCGCCCGCGACTGCGACGACCAGAACGCGTGCACCTTCGACGAGTGCCGGCCCGAGGTGGGCTGCGCGCACGACGCCGTGAACCTGGCCTGCGACGACGGCGACGCCTGCACCGAGGACGACCGCTGCGACGGCGGCCAGTGCGCGCCGGGCACGCCCGTCGACTGCGACGACGGCGACCTGTGCACGGCCGACGGCTGCGACTCGGCCGCGGGCTGCGTCCACGGCCCGGACCTGGCCGCCTGCGACGACGACAACGACTGCACGCTCGACGCCTGCGTCGACGGCGGCTGCACGCACGAGCCCCTGGGCAGCGGCGCCTGCGACGACCACGACGCCTGTACGCTGGGCGACGTGTGCGTCGCGGGGGCGTGCGTGGCCGGCACCGAGGTGCCCGTGTGCGACGACTCGAACCCCTGCACCGACGACGCGTGCGTGCCGGCGGCCGGGTGCGTCAACGCCTTCAACAGCGAGCCCTGTGACGACGGCGTGGCCTGCACCGACGTCGACACGTGCGTGTATGGCGTGTGCGTGGGCGCCGATACGCAGGACCTGTGCCCCGCCTGCCAGTATGTCGTCTCGGGCCAGGTGCAGAAGTCGCTCATGATCCAGATGGGCTCCGACGGCAAGGCCGGCTCGGGCCTCGACGTCGACGGCGACCCGGCCACCTGTGCGCCCGCCGGCAAGTGCAACGGCGGCATCGACAACGCGCTGGCGCTCTTGTCGCTCTTCCTGAACCCGCTGTTCACCGACGGCCTCGACGCCGGCGACCTGATCTTCATCGTCGAGTTCCAGCAGCCCACCTTCGACGGCCAGGCCTTCACGCTGAACACCTTCTTCGGCCTGCCGCACCCCTACCTCAACCCGGGCTGCGCGGCCTCCGAGAACTGCATCTACGTCCTGCCCTACTACAACTTCACGCCCGACTGCCAGCCGCTGGTCAGCCTGCCCGACGCCACCATCGTCGACGGCCACATCAGCGCCGGCGGCAAGGAGGCCGTGTTCCCGCTGGTGCTGCCCTTCGACACGGGCATCACGGTGCAGCTCACGCTCTTGTGGGCGCGCTTCGAGGGCGACGTGGTGGCCGACGAGAACGGCGTGATCCAGTCGATGGACGGGGTCGTGGGCGGCGCGGTGCCCAAGGCGGCGCTGGTCGAGACCATCAACGCCATCCCCGACGGGTACTTCACGATGGACAAGGCGCAGCTGCTCACGCTGCTGGACCAGACCGTCGACCAGGACATCGACCTCGACGGCGACGGCCAGGTCGATGCGCTCTCCATCGGCTTCCGCTTCTCGACCGTGCCCACGACGGTGACCGGGCTCTGAGGCGGTCCGTAACCCTAAGTGGAGTTACGCGGTCTGGACAGGAGCGAAAAAAAGGGCTAGACAGGCGTTGAGACTGATCTCACCACGAATGGGAGGTACCCCATGCCAATCGTCCCGATGAAGGTCCTGTTGGACCACGCCCTCGAGCACAAGTACGCCGTCGGCGCGTATAACGTGAACAACATGGAGCAGATCCAGGCCATCATGCAGGCGGCCAAGGAGACCCGGACGCCGGTCATCATCCAGGCCAGCCGCGGAGCCCTCAAGTACTCGAACCTGGTGTACCTGAAGTACCTGATGGTGGCCGCCGCCGAGGAGAACCCCGAGATCCCGCTGTCGTTCCACCTGGATCACGGCAACAACCTCGACAGCTGCAAGCAGGCCATCTCCTTGGGCTTCTCGTCGGTCATGATCGACGGGTCGCTGAAGGAGGACGGCAAGACGCCGACCACCTACGCCGAGAACGTCGAGGTCACGAGGTCGGTGGTCGAGTACGCGCACCGCTTCGGCGTGTCGGTCGAGGGCGAGCTCGGCACCCTCGGCGGCATCGAGGACGGCGTCGGCTCGGGCCAGATCCACCTGACCGACCCCGACCAGGCCATCGAGTTCATCCAGGCCACCGGCGTCGACGCGCTGGCCGTGGCCATCGGCACCAGCCACGGCGCCTACAAGTTCAAGGTGGCCCCCAAGCTGGCGCTCGACATCGTCGAGAAGGTCCACGCGCGCCTGCCGCACGTGCCGCTGGTCATGCACGGCTCGTCGAGCATCCCGCCCGAGCTGGTCGAGATCGTGAACAAGTACGGCGGCAAGATGCCGAACGCCATGGGCGTGCCCATGGAGAGCATCCAGGCGGCGGCCAAGATGGGCGTGGCCAAGGTGAACATCGACAGCGACGGCCGCATCGCCGTGACCGGCGCCATCCGCAAGGTCTTCGCCGAGCAGCCCGACAAGTTCGACCCGCGCGACTACCTGAAGCCCGCCCGCGACGCCCTGTACGCGCTGGTGAAGCGCAAGATGATCGAGCTCGGCACCGCCGGCCACGCGCCCGAGGTGCCCATCCGCACGCTGGCCGATCTCAAGAAGGCGTACGGGTTCTGATCAACTCGGTTCTCCCGTCGAGGGATCGATCACGACCAGCCCACTCAGCCACTTGCGATAGAAGCCGCGGTCCCGCGTCAGCAGGCGATCGGCCTGCACCAGCGCGTGGGCGCCGATGAGGAAGTCGGCCACGACCCGCTCGCGCTTGCCGCCCGCCGCGCGCCAGGCCTTCCAGAGCTGGCCGGCCCGCAGCGCGGCCTCGGAGGAGAGGGGCTCGAACTCCAGGCCGAGCCTCGTGAACGCGGCCTCCGCTCCGTCTGCGTCAGGAAACGCCGCGCCCGTCTCGGCCCACACCACGTCGCAGGCGACCAGGCGACCCTGAAGAGCGCTGGCTCGCAAGGCCCGTTGCGAGGCCGGGCCATACTCGGGATCGGCCAGGAAGACGTCGAGCAGCACGCTGGTGTCGACCGCCGTGATCATGGGGTGTCGTCCCCGCGCAGGTCGCGCACCAGGTCGTCGGTGCAGAGGCGCGTGGCCGCCAGCAGCCCGTAGACCGCCGCCACGGGGTCGTCGTTCGCGGTACGCTCGGCGATCAGCTTGCCGCCGGCCTCGCTGAAGTCGAGCACCGAGCCCTCGCGAATGCCCAATCGATCACGCAGGCGCTTGGGGATGGTCACCTGGCCCTTGCTGGAAACGGTCGCGCGCATGGTCGAGAGCTCCCGCTCGTCACACTCGAATGGTAAGGAATCTTACTTTGAAAGTAAAGATCTCCGCGGCCGGCGGCGTCCGGTCGGCGCAGGGCTACTCCTGGAACAGCGACCCGTCGAGGTCGACCACGATGCCGTGCTGGTTGATGTAGCCGAGGGTCTGCGGATCGGGCTCGGGCAGCGACAGCTTGCCGCCCTCCTTGGACGTGAACTTCTGGATCAGCGCCTCGCCGGCCAGGTTGAAGGGCTGGTTGGTCGACTTGGCGAGGATGCGGTACTCGAGGATGTCGCCCTTGGGGCCGATGCGCTGGATGTGCACGCGCATCTTCAAGGTGGCCAGCTGGTCCTTGGGGATGGAGGTCGGCACCACGAAGTTCTGCTTGAAGAGCATGGCCACGCGGCCGGCGTAGATGTTGCCGGGCTTCACCTCGGTGCCCGAGCCCCAGGTCGAGCCCTCGGCCACGCCCACGATGCGGTCGAGCGAGGTGGCGCGCTTCCTGGGGTCGTCGTCCTCGGGGGCGCCCAGGATGTTCTCGAGCGGGTTCTTGCGGCGCTTGTCGAGCTCGGCCTTCTTCTCCTTGGCGGCCTTGTTCTTGATCTCCTCCGGGGTCGGGTTGTCGCGGTCGATGTTGACCGCGTCCTGGATCTTGTCGGGCTGCTCGTACTTCTGCAGCTTGGGCAGCCCGGCCTGCTTCTCGGCCATCCCGAGGCGCGGGACGACCACGGCCTCGATGACGTCGAGCCGGCCCGACAGCGAGAGCTCGATGCCCCGCATGACGGGCTTGGCAGGCGGCAGGGGGCAGCGCATGGTGCCGCCGTTGCACAGGTAGAACTTGCGCGAGCGCGTGGTGTCGGCCAGGCCGTTCGACGAGTCGAGCAGCGAGAAGACCAGCAACGCCGTGACGTGCACCGCGATCGTGAGCACGACGCCGGCGCGGACGGCCTTCTGCTCGGAGAGCGTGCGGGGTGGCGTGGCTGGGGTCATGCTAGGGCACGCTTTCGGGCTCCGCGATGAGCCCGAACTTGGTGATGCCGGACTCGCGCACGCGCGCCATGGTCGAGAGCACGCGGCCGTACGGCAGGCCCTCGTCGGCGCGCAGGTACAGCTCCTTGTCGCGCTGCAGCTTCTCGTTCTTCACGAGCTTCTTGGAGAGCAGGTCGACGCACTCGCGGAAGACGTCGTCGTCGACCTTGCCCTTCTTCGCGTGCTCGCGGCAGTCCTGCACCTTGATCTCGCCGATGTAGAACTGGTAGTCGCGGTTCAGGGACAGGACCAGCTTCTTCTCTTCGGACAGGTTCACCTGCTCGGCGTTCACGTTGGGCAGATTGACCGGCACCTTCTGGTTCAGGTCGGCGTCGGTCTTGGGCCGATCCTCGGGCTGCAGCTGGCGCTGCACCTGCAGGCGGGCCTGCGTGGTCTCGACCGAGGCCGTGGTCATGAAGATGATCAGCAGGACCAGCATGACGTCGACCAGCGGCGTCACGTTGATCTCGGCCATCGTGACGGGAGTCTTTCCGGCGCGACCGACGGTCATGCCCATGGCTAGCTGCTCCGCTCGCCGATGTCCATGCGGCTGATGTCGTTCAGGAAGTCCTGAGCGAACGTGTCCATCTCGGTGGCGATCAGCTTGATGCGGCCCACGAAGTAGTTGTAGGCGACGACCGCGGGGATGGCCGCGAACAGGCCGATGGCGGTGGCGATGAGCGCCTGGGCGATGTGCGGGGTGACCGTCTCGAGGATGGGGCGGTTGGGGTTGATGAAGGCGAAGGCCTTCATGATGCCCCAGACCGTGCCGAACAGCCCGATGAACGGCGACGCCGAGCCCACCGTGCCGAGGAACGACAGGTAGCGCTCGACGCGCGCGGCCTCGTTGCCCTGGGTGCGCGTGAGCATGCGCTGGATGTTGGCGATCACGTCTTCGTGCGAGAACGAGATGGGGCCCTCGGTGGCGCGGGCCTTCTTGCGGATGCGCACGAGCTCGTTGTAGCAGGCCAGGAACATGCGGCTGACGGGCGACTCGCCGTGGGACTGCGCGCGCTCCTGCAGCACCTCCCAGCGCTTGTCGTCCCAGTACGTGTGCAGGAACGCGTCGGTCTGGGCCTGCACGCGGCGCAGGTACCACCACTTGAAGCCGATGATGAACCACGTGGCCACGCTCATGCCGATGAGCACCAGCAGCACGAGCAGCACGACCCCGCGGGACTCCCAGACCTGGGCGAACATGTCGACCTGGGCGGCGTCGGGTGCCGCCTGGGCGAAGAAGAGGAGCATCGATCCCTCCTGGAGGAGGCGTGGAGCCCTGGGCTGCAGGGCCCGCGCGCTGGCGCCAGTGTAGTCACGCGGGTCGCGGTGTCAAACGGTGCCGAGTCCCGACCAGGGGGAGGGGAGGCGCTGCACGTCCACGGCCGTTCCGGCGACCATCACCTCGAGGCCTTCGCTGAGCCGGACCAGCCCGTCGGCGTCGGCGCGCGAGCGTAGCCGGCCTCGCAGCGCCATCGGTAGGGCCAGGGGCGCCGCGGGATCGCCCTCGAGCCGAACGGGGATGAACTGGGTCCAGTCGAGGTCGCCCCGCACGTCGGCCGCCAGGGTGGCGCGGACCGTGGGGAACGCTCGCGGAGCGGCGCCGGCTAGCGCCAGCAGGTAGGGCAGGGCCAGCTGCAGGAAGGCCATCTCGTTGGACGCGGGGCCGCCGGGCAGGCAGAAGCAGGGGGTGGCGTCGAGCAGGCCGAAGGCCACGGCCTTGCCCGGGCCCATGCGCACGCGGTGGTAGCGATCCCGCCAGCCCAGCGAGCGGAGCACATCGGGGGTCAGGTCGCGCGCGCTCTTCCAGGCGCCGCCGCTGGTCAGCACCACGTCGACGTGCGGCAGCAGCTCCTGCACTGCGCGCTCGATGTCGGCGGCCGTGTCTCCGGCCACCCGCGTGGCGCCCTGCATGCCGTACAGGCGCAGCCACGCCAGCAGCGTGACCAGGTTGCTGGCGTAGACCTGGCCGGCGCAGAGCACGCACCCCGGCTCGACCACCTCGTCGCCCGTGGCGACCAGGCCCACGCGCGGCCGCTGCACCACGGCGATGCGATCGAGGCCGCCGGCCGCCGCCAGCCCGGCGATGGCCGGCGTGAAGCGTCCCCCGCGAGCGAGCAGCACCTCGCCGCTGGCGACCTCGGACCCGCGGCCCTGTACGTTACGGCCCACGCCTGCGTCGCGCAGGCAACGCACGGTCGCGCCGTCGTCGATGGCGAACTCGGAGGCCAGCACTGCGTCGGCGCCTTCCGGCACGCAGGAGCCGGACGTGACGCGCACGGCCGTTCCCGGGGTCACGGTCGTCGCGGCCGCGTGACCCGCTCCGGCTTCGCCCCGCACCTGGAGGAGCACCGGGCGGTCCGGGGAGGCCGCGGCCACATCGGAGGCGCAGAGGGCGAACCCGTCGCGCGCCGACGTACTATCTCCGGGACAGTCGATGCGTGCGACCACGTCGTGCGCCACCGTGCGTCCGACCGCGTCGGCGGGCGGAAGCTGCTCGTCGGGCAGGGGGCGAAGCCCGTCGAAGGTCAGCGCCCAGGCCTCGTCGAAGCCCACGTCATGGCGTCCCATCGGGCTCCTTGCGAGCCGCGGCCTCCTGGCGGCGGCGGGCCTCGTCGTAGTCGGCTTCGGTGTTCAGGTTGGAGAGGTCGTCGCCGTCCGGCAAGTCGACGTAGCGCACGCGTGCGTCGGCGTAGGCCAGCAGGATCTTGCGGTCGCCGCGCGCAAGGGTGCGCTCGATCACCGGTCCCATGGTGCGACGGAGTACCGCCACGAGGGGTTCGAGCTTGCCGTCGGCGTGGCGTGGGAGAACCACGTCGGCGTCGCGCAGCTCGCGCAGCAGGCGCCCCGCCAGGTCGATCGGAGGGGTGGCCAGGTCGCAGGGAGTGAAGAACACGCGCTCGTGCCGCGCGGCGGCCAGGGCCGTGGCCATGCCGAGCAGCGGGCCCTGGCCGCTGACGGGATCGGCGACGACCGGGCAGCCGAGGAAGGCGTAGTCCTCGGCGCGGCGGGCGCTGATCAGCACCTCGGCGAAGTGGGGCTCGAGGGCGCGCACCAGCCGTTCGATGAGCGGCCGGCCGTCGAGCTCGAGCAGCGCCTTGTCGCGCCCCATGCGCGAGCTGGCGCCGCCCGCCAGCACCACCGCGGTGGCGTCGCGGTGCAGGCCCCAGCGCCCGTCGACCAGCGAGAAGGCGTCGGCCCAGACACAGGGCCGCTCCTCGTCGGTGTCGAGCAGGGCGTCGGCCAGTGGCAGGACGGCGGCGCACGAGGGCTTCATGGCGGTCGAGCCGGCCCGGCGCAGCACCACGAACACGTCGGGTTCGACGGCTTGGCGGAAGGTGTTGGACTCGCACACGACGGGGTGGTCCGTGCCGAGCGCCGCCATCAGGACGTCGCGCCCTTCGGCCAGGTGGGGCTTGGCTACACGCAGCCAGAGCACGCGGGTCGCCCCGGCGGCCAGCATGCGGGCCGTGTCTTTGTCGGGCAGCTCGCCGTGCTCCTCGGTGAGCACGTAGGGGGCCCCGCCAAGCGACGAGCACACGCCGCAGCCCTCGCCGCCGCGAGCGCATCCCCCCGAGCCTCCGGGGTGAATGACGGTGACCTTGGCGCCGAAGACGGGCCCGCGGCTCGCGAACCGGCCGATCAGGGTCGTGGCCAACCGCGTCTTTCCGGCGTCGCGATACGCGGCGCCGATCAGCAGCAGGCCGGGCCAGCGGCGGGTCGTCTTCATGCGTGGGATACTACAGCAGCGCCACGTAACGGTGAAGGGGGTGGTAGCCTTCCTTTTCGGCCAGGAGATCGAGGTGAAGCGCGGCGGTGCGTTCGACCAGGGGCAGCACCGCCCCTCCCCAGGTCGTCCCCAGGCGCAGGTCGACCGTGGTCAGCGCGGCCCGGCACGACTCGCACACCTCGAGCCAAGTTCGCGGTCGGTCGGCGTCGCGCAAGGTGACCAGCGCGCCCCCGTCGCCGCAGCCGGGGCAGGCCAGGCGCGGCTCGTCCCAGCGCGTGGAGCACAGGCCGCAGCAGAGGACGCGTCGGCCCTCGGGGGCCGTGATCAGCGCCAGGCCGGGGGCCGAGCCGCAGGATGGGCAACGGCCGGCCGCGGCGCTGCGGGAGGCCGGGTGCCCGCCACGAACGCGAGCGTACGCGTAGGGCGCCGCGAGCACCTCGCCGAAGAAGCCGAGGACGTCGGCGCCGAGGTCCGTGCGCTCGACCAGGCGGGCCTGCGCGTCGTCGACGGTGCCGACGGCAGCGCCTTCGACCCACAGGACCAGGTCGGAGGGGTGCGTCCGGGCCTCCTGCGCGAGTCGGTCGAAGCCGTCGACCGAGGGCACTCTTTGGCGCAGGCTCTCGCGGAGCGCGTCGAGCGCCCAACCGAGCCCCTCGGCGTCCGGCCGCTCCCGGGGTGCCGGGGCGCGGTCGAGCATGGCCACCTGCCCCTCGAACAGGTCCCGGCGGAAGCGCACGTGGTCGTCGGAGCCGTCGGGCAGGCCGAGCAGGGACTCGAAGCCTGCCCGCACGGCGTCGCGATCGAGCTCGGGAACGACGATCATGGTGGGGTCCCCGTCGGATGGAGCGTACGAGAGGCTACTCCTGCTCGCGGGCCTTGAGCACGGGGAGCGTGTGCGCGCCGAGGTTGTACAGGAAGATGGTGGCCGCGATCAGGCCCACGGTCACGCCGATCTCGATGAGGCTCGGGGTGTACGCGGCGGCCTCGACGCCCGGCATGGGACCGCGCAGCTGCATGCCGAAGAGGACGACGTTCAGGCGGTTCAGGATGACGCCCGAGGCCGTCAGCAGGCAGTACGTGACGAGGCACGGCGCGCGCTCGCGGAGCGGCTTGACCATCAGCAGGAACAGCGGCACCAGGCCGCACAGGCCGAACTCGACGAGGAACAGGCGGTTCGCGAGAGCGGCGCTCAGTTGGTCGCGGTAGATCAGGTCGCCCACGCGCACCGCCAGGAAGACGAACAGGGCGGCGGACACGTAGCGACCGAGCCCGGCCAGCAGGCGCTGCTCGACCGGCCGGCGGAAGCTCTTGCCGACCACGACCTTCATGACGATGACCAGCGAAACGCCGGCGGCGATGGCCGACAGGAAGAACATGAACGGCAGGAGCGGAGACCACCACACGGGCGAGAGCTTGTCGGGCATGAGCAGGAAGAGCGTGCCCAGCGACGACTGGTGCATGGACGACAGCGTGAAGGCCGCGATGGCCAGCATGATGGGGCCCTGCTTCTCGCCCTTCTTCGGGCGGAAGGCGAAGGCCAGCATCCCGAAGACGACCGCGGCCAGGACGGCCCACAGGGCCGAGTGGGACATGAGCCAGACGAAGAAGCTGACGGCCACGACGACATAGATGGGCGCGTGGATGCGCCAGTAGCGGGACAGCTCTTTCCACTTCAGCCGCTCGAAGACCACCGGGGCGAACTCGAGGGCCAGGACGCTGACGTAGAGGCCGACGCACCACGAGACCTCGAACATGGCCGAGTGTTCGGGGCGCTGGATGCCCAGTTGCCAGAAGTGCCAGGGGAGCCCGAGGTCGGCGATGAGCGTCACCATGACGAACGAGTAGCTGAGCAGCCCCATGAGCACGGCCGAGCGGCCGATCTCGTAGTACTTCTGGCGGTGCAGCACGTAGATGACGGCGGCCATCACGAAGGCGCCGGCCGCCAGCGCGATCCAGATCAGGTCGAAGGCGATCCACAGGCCCCAGGGCCACGTGTCGGACAGGTTGGTGGAGCCCCCGAGCCCGAGCGCGAAGCGGGTGACGATGGCCGCGACGCCGGCCAGCATGACCAGCAGGGCGACGACGTTGGTCGCGTTCAGCAGCTTGCCTTGTGCCGGTGAGAATTTCATGGGGTCTCTCCGAGCTTGCGTTCGGCTTCTTCGCGGGCCACGGCAGCCTTGCGACGCGCGAGCAGGTGGATGCCGCCGAGCGCTGCGCCGATGCCGATGACGGCCGGAGGGACCAGGCCGAGCGCCGTCGCCGTGTACGTCGGGTAGGCCGTCGTGCCGAGGTCGGTGCGGAAGCCGAGCTTCTCGAACGGCACGGCCGACAGGTACAGGATCGACGTACCCCCGACCTCTTCCTCGCCGTAGACGTGCGGATGGTAGCGCGCGGGCTCGGCCTCGAGGCGGCGGTGGGCTTCCTCGAGCAGCTCGTCGTGACGTCCGTAGGTCAGCGCGCCGGTGGTGCAGGCCTTGACGCAGGCGGGCTTCTTGTACGACTCCTCGAAGCGCTTGCGTGCGGGGGCGGGCAGCGTGGTGTCGTTCAGCTCCTGGGCGCGGATGTCGCCCAGGATGCGGTCGGAGCACAGGTCGCACTTGCGGATGCGGGGCGCCAGCGAGTCCCACTCGGCGGTGGGCACGCCGAAGGGGCAGGCCCACACGCAGTAGCGGCACCCGATGCACTTGTCTTCGTCGTAGGCCACGCCGCCGTGCTCGGTCTTGTGCAGCGCGGTGACCGGGCACGCCGAGACGCACGCCGGCTGATCGCAGTGCATGCACTGGCGCTTGGTGTATACGAGCCGCAGCCCTCCCGGCGCCTCGGCGTCCTCGATCTCGTGGCACTGTACGATGGTGTGCGTGCTTGCCGACAGCTGCGGCGGGTTCGTGAGCCCGCCGGGGTGGCCCACGAGTTGCGTGGGCTCGGCCGGAAGCTTGTTCTCGTTCTTGCAGCTCACCTGGCAGGAGCGGCACCCGATGCAGCGCGTCGTGTCGTTCAACACTCCGAAGTCCATCAGGCCCTCCTTCCGGTCGTGAGCGCGAGCTCGGGGTGGGCGGCGGCGTCGAGCTTGTCGAAGTTGACGAGGAACGCCTTGGACTCGGGGATCCCCGTGTTCGGGTCGCCGACGCAGGGGGTCAGCAGGTTGGCGCTGTCACCTCCGCTGCCGTCGTTTGGCACGCGCCAGCCGAAGCACCAGGGCAGGCCCACCTGGTGTACGGTCTTGCCACGTACGGTGATGGGCTTCAGGCGCTTGGTGGGCAGGGCCACGGCCGTCAGCGTGCCGCGGGCGCTGCTGACGCGCACCTGGTCGCCCGGCACCAGGCCCTTCTCCTTCGCCAGCTCTTCGCTCATCTCGAGGAAGACCTGGGGAACGGCCTCGAGCAGCCACGGGGAGTTGCGGGTCATGACGCCCGTCTGCCAGTGCTCGGTCACGCGGTAGGTGGAGCACACGTAGGGGAACTGGTTGCCCCCGCATTCGGCCACGGTGTCGCGCTCGGTCTGGTAGCGCTTCGAGGCCGGGTTCAGCATGGCCGCGCTGAAGCGGTTGTCCGTCACCGGCGACTCGAGCGGCTCGTAGTGCTCGGGCAGCGGTCCGTCCTTCAGGCCGGTCGCGAACAGGGCCGCGTGGCCGTCGGGGCGCATGATGAAGGGGTGCTTGCCGCCCTCGAGGGCGCTGGGCGGCCAGGGGCCGTCGGGGATGTCGCCCACCCAGCGATCACCCACCCACTCGACCACCGGGATTCCACCCTTCCAGGGCTTGCCGTTCGGGTCGGCCGAGGCGCGATTGTAGATGATGCGTCGATTGACCGGCCAGGCCCACGCCCACTCGGGGTTGAGGCCGATGCCGCTCTCTTCGCGCTTGCGCCGCGCCGACATGTTGCCGGCCTCGGTGTAGGACGCGCAGTAGACCCAGTTGCCGGACGAGGTGGACCCGTCGGCCTGCAGCATGCCGAACGCCGGGACCAGCGTGCCGGCCTTGAACGTCTTGTCGGCGATGGTGACGTCCTTCAGGAAGTAGCCGTTGATCTCCTTGGCGATGGCGTGGGGATTGGCCTCGCCTTCGTGGAAGTAGTCCCACTTGGTGTTCAGGATCGGCTCGGGCAGGGCGCCGCCGTCGGCCTTGTAGAGCGCCAGCAGCTCCTGGAAGATCAGGTTCATGATCTCGGCGTCGGGCAGCGCGTCGCCGGGCGCGTCGGCGGCCTTGTAGCGCCACTGCATCCAGCGCCCCGAGTTGGAGAGCGAGCCCTCCTTCTCGACCGAGGACGCGGCGGGGAGCACGAACACTTCGGTCTTGATGTCGGCCGGGGCGATGCCGAGCGTCGGATCCTGGAAGAACCAGCCGGTCTCGTTCGGGAAGATGTTGACGTTGACGAGCCAGTCGAGCTTCGCGAGCGCCTGGCGCGTCTTGGTCGAGTTGGCTCCCGAGCAAGCGGGGTTCATGCCCCAGGCCAGCAGCCCCTTGATCTTGCCCTGGTACATGGCGTCGAACAGGTTCATCCACGAATAGTTGCCCGTGTCTTCGAGCTTGGGCAGCCAGCCGTAGCCGAAGCCGTTCTCGGGGGTGGCGGCCTCGCCGTACATGGCCTTCAGCAGGCTGACCATGTACTTGGGCGTGTTGCCCCACCAGTTGGCGCTGGCCTTGCCGATGGCCGCCGGCGTGTTGGCCTTGAGGTAGGCCTCGAGCGTGGCCTGCGCCGCCTTGGGGGCTTTCAGGTAGCCCGGCAGGATGTGGAAGAGCAGCGCCTGGTCGGTGGAGCCCTGCACGTTGGACTCGCCGCGCAGCGCGTTGACGCCTCCGCCGGCGCGGCCCATGTTGCCGAGCAGCATCTGCACGATGGACATGGCGCGGATGTTCTGGACGCCGACGGTGTGCTGGGTCCACCCCATGGCGTACATGATCGTGCCGGCCTTTTCGGGGGCTCCGGTGGCCGCGAAGGCGGCGTAGACCTTCTCGAGGTCGGCCGGCGGCGTCCCGGTGGTGTCCGACACCGTCTGCAGGTCGTAGCGCTCGTAGTGCCGCTTCAGGATCTGGTAGACGCAGTTCGGGTCCTGCAGCGTGGGATCCTTCTTCGGCTCGCGCGCGGCCACCAGGGCGGCGATGCGCTCGTACTCGGCCCGCTGTTCGGGCGTCATCTCGTCGGGCTTCGCGTTCGGATCGACGCTGTAGTACTGGTAGCTCCAGGTCTTCTCGTCGTACGCGCGCTTCGCGTCGTCGAAGCCGCTGAAGAAGCCCTTGGACGGGTCGAACGCGAAGCCCTCGTCGATCAGGAACGACGCGTTCGTGTAGTGGACCACGTAGTCCTTGTGGATCAGGTCCTTGTCCAGGATGTACTTGATCATCCCGCCCAGGAAGGCGATGTCGGTGCCCGAGCGCAGCCGCGCGTAGATGTCGGCATGGGCCGCGCTCTTGGTGAAGCGCGGATCGACACACACCACCTTCGCACCGCGCTCCTTGGCCTTCAGCACCCAGCGGAAGCTGATCGGATGGTTCTCGGCGGGGTTGGACCCCATGATCAGGACGCAATCACTGTTCTTCAGATCGATCCAGTGGTTGGTCATCGCACCGCGACCGAAGGAAGCCGCCAAACTGGCGACGGTGGCCGAGTGTCAAATCCTGGCCTGGTGTTCTATGTACACCAGGCCCATCGCGCGCAGCATCTTCTGGTAGAGCCAGCACTCCTCGTTGTCCATGGCGGCGCTGCCCACGGAGGCGATGGCCCGCGTGTGGTTCAGCGGCTGCCCCTTGTCGTCGGCGGCCTGGAACGTGGCATCGCGCGTGGCCTTCAGGCGCTTCGCGATCTCCTTCGCGGCCCAGCCCCAGTCCTTCTTCTCGAAGTCGGTGGCGCCGGGGGCGCGGTAGAGCACTTCGCGCAGGCGCGTCTCGCCGTTGGCCATCTGGTAGAGCGACGCCCCCTTCGGGCAGAGGGTGCCCTCGTTGATGGGGTGATCGGGATCACCCTCGACGTCGGTCACGACCCAGCGCCCGTCCTGTTGCTCGGACGTGACGATGGCCGAGCAGCCCACGGCGCAGTAGGGACAGATGGTGGTGGTGAGGCGACCGCGCTTCAGCGATGACGCCTTGGTGCTGGCCAAGGCCTTGGCCGGGGCCACGTTGACGCCCAAGAGGGCGAACAGGCTGCCGGCTCCCAGGAAGCCGCGACGTGACAGGTTCATTGACCCCCTCCTTGTGACCATTCCTTCGTGACGCGAACTGTCTAAATTTACAGCACCCACTCCAGGAAATCTGGCCCTTATGGACTAGAAAGCCCTTTTACTTCAAGGACTTGCGTGCATGTTGCGCGAATTGACGCGACTCGTCAACTCGGAACGCGTGTTCGGAGTCCGTTCTTGACGCGTCGCGGCAGGTTCAGTACGTTCGCGTCGTTCCAATTGCCGTGCTGGCGGGCGAAGAGCATGACGCGCCGGATCGAGACCACGCGGAGACGACTCAGGGTAATGTGACGCGTGGTCGACGGGGCCGGTCGGTCCCGAAGCCCGCGTCCGGAACGGGTCCCGCCTCCGCCGGCCTGAGCACGACTCCAGGTTCCGGTCGGGGACGACCCGATAGGAACCGGAGGTTCTCATGTCACCAGATCCCGTCGACTACCACCCCATGTGGGAGGCCCTGGGCCTCGACCTCGCGGCGCACGACGCGCTGCTCGGCTTCCTCGGGCCGGCGTACGCCGCGACGTTCATGAACCAGCCCAACCGCCCGGCGGGCATGGGCTACTTCGACTTCGTGATGAGCGAGGTGCACGGCCTGCGCATCCAGGAGCTGCTCGACGCGAAGAAGGCTGGCCGGCCCGTGGTCGCCAGCTTCTGCACCTACGTGCCCGAGGAGCTGGTGCTGGCGGTCGACGGCGTGCTGGTGGGCCTCTGCGCCGGGGCCGAGTTCGCCCCCGACAAGGTCGAGGCCGTGCTGCCGCGGTCGCTGTGCCCGTTGATCAAGGGCTTCTTCGGCTTCATGCTGGCGCGCGTGTGCCCGTACCTGGCCGCCGCGGACCTGGTGGTGGGCGAGAACACCTGCGACGGCAAGAAGAAGGCTTGGGAGATCGCTTCGGGGATGCTGCCCGCGTTCCACGTGATCGATCTGCCCCAGGTGAAGAGTGACGCCGGCCGCGCGCTGTTGCGGTCCGAGTACATGGCGTTCAAGGAGAGGCTCGAGGCCCTGACCGGGCGGACCATCGACGCGGTAGCGCTGCAGAAGGGCGTGGCGCAGGTCAACGCCAAGCGGCAGGCGCTGCACCGCCTGGCTCGCGTGCGGGCGACCGACCCCGCGCCCATCTCGGGGCTCGACGCGCTGCTCATCAACCAGATCGCGTTCTACGACGACCCCGAGCGCTTCACGACCAAGGTGAACGAGCTCTGCGACGAGCTCGAGGCGCGCGTGGCGCGAGGCGAGGGCGTAGCCCCGAAGGGCACCACCCGGCTGCTGATCTCGGGGTGCCCCATGGCGGTCCCGAACTGGAAGGTGCCCGCCCTGGTCGAGAGCGCCGGCGCGATCATCGTGGGCGAGGAGTCGTGCGTGGGCGAGCGCGGGACGCGCGGCCTGGTCGACGGCACCGGCGCCACGGTCGCCGCGCTGCTCGACGCGCTGGTCGAGCGCTACCTGGGCATCGACTGCGCCATCTTCACGCCGAACCCGTCGCGCCTGGACCACGTGGTCGAGATGTCGGGCACGTACGGCGCCGACGGCGTGATCCACTACGGCCTGCAGTTCTGCCAGCCCTACCTGATGGAGGCCGGACCGGTCGAGACCGCGCTCAAGGCCCGCGGCCTGCCCGTGTTGCGGCTCGAGACCGACTACGGGCAGGACTCGGGTCCGCTCGCCACCCGCATCCAGGCCTTCCTGGAGACCCTCCATGGATGATCGAGCCGGAACCGTCGTGCTGTTGGCGTCGGATCGCGTGGGGCAGGGCGACGACGAACTGGGCGCGCTGTTGATGCGCTCGTTCCTGAAGACCGTGGCCGCGCGGGAAGAGGCTCCCGACGCGATCGTGTGCGTGAACGGCGGCGTGCGCCTGACCACGGAGGGCTCGCCGGTGCTGGCCGACCTGGCGGTGCTGGCCGGTCGCGGGGTCAAGGTGCTGTCCTGCGGCACGTGCCTCGACTGGTTCCACGCCAAGGACCGGCTGCTGGTGGGCGAGCCGACGAACATGGCCGCCATCGTCGACCTGCTCTCGACCGCGCTGCGCGTCATCCGACCGTGAGGTTCGCGGGATGATCTACCTGGACCACGCCGCCACGTCGCATCCGAAACCCGCGGCCGTCGTCGACGCGATGGTCGCGTTCCTCCGCGACGTGGGGGCCAGTCCGGGCCGCTCGGGGCACCGCTTGTCGGCCCAGGCGGCGCGGCTGGTCTTCGAGGCCCGCGAGTCGGTGGCGCGGCTGCTGGGCGTCTCCGACTCGCGGCGCGTGGTCTTCACGGTCAACGCCACGATGGCGCTGAACCTGGCCTTGCAGGGGCTGCTGGGGCCGGGCGACCACGTGGTCTCGACCTCGCTGGAGCACAACTCGGTGGCGCGGCCGCTGGCGCGCCTGAAGGCGACCCGCGGCGTGACCGAGACGGTCGTGCCGGCCGATGCGGCGGGCGTGCTCGATCCACAGCGGGTGGCCGACGCGCTCGGGCCCCGCACGCGGCTGGTGGTGGTGACGCACGCCTCGAACGTGACCGGCGCGCTGCAGCCCGTCCGGGCCATCAAGCAGGCCATCGGCACCGTGCCGCTGCTGGTCGACGCCGCCCAGACGGCGGGCGCCGTCCCGCTCGATCTGGAGCGCGACGGGCTCGACCTGGTGGCTTTCTCGGGGCACAAGAGCCTGCTGGGGCCCCAGGGCGTGGGCGGCCTGGCGCTCGGCCCGGGGCTGCAGCTCGCGCCGCTGGTCACCGGCGGCACGGGGTCCCGCTCCGAGTCCGAGGAGCACCCGACCTTCCTGCCCGACGCACTCGAGGCGGGCACGCCGAACACGCCGGGCGTCGTGGGCCTGGGCGCGGGAGCCGAGCTGTTGCTGGCGCGGGGCGTCGAGGCGACACGGGAGGCCGAGGTGCGGCGCTTCCAGCGTTTCCTGGACGGGCTCCGCGGCGTGCCGGGGCTCGCGTTGCAGGGACCGCCCGACGCGGCCTCGCGGGTGGCTTCGGCCTCGATCACCCTCGCGAACCGCGGGCCGAGCGAGATCGCCCACCTGCTCGACCGGCGGTACGGCATCCTGGTGCGGGCAGGGTTGCACTGCGCGCCCCGGGCCCACCGGGCGCTCGGCACCTTCCCGACCGGCACCGTGCGGCTCTCGGCGGGCGCCTCGACCACCGACGCCGATCTCGACGCGGCGCTCGCGGCGCTGGCCGAGCTGACCCGACCATGAGCGGCCCGACCGTGCTGCTGGTGGTCTTCGACTCGATCCACGACGTGGTGCGCGCCGAGAAGCTGCTACTGGCGCGGGGTGTGCCCTGTGACCTGGTGCCGACGCCGCGCGACGTGAGCTCCGACTGCGGCATGGTCGTGGCGTGCGCGCCCGACGCCCGCCCGACGCTCGATGCCCTGGCGGCCGAAGGGCACCTTGCCTGGAAGCTCCTGGTCGAGCGCCCCTCCGATCCCCGTTGACGACCCCGGGCCGATCGAAGTAGGTGAAGACGAACCCGACGTTCCCAGGGGATGCCGATGGCGAGCGCCCTGCGCCTCCTTCCGCCGAGTTGGTGCCTGCTGCTCGCCGTCCTGGCCTCGGCCTGCGCCGCCGGCGCGGGTGGCGACGCGGACGGGCTCGACGCGCCCGACGTACCCGCGCTCTTCGAGGTGGTCGACGCCGACGCCGCGCCGTTCGTGGCCGGCTACGTGCCCTGTGCCGACGACCCCCAGGCCGAGGGCCCGCGCCCCGAGGTGCCGCGCCCCGACTTCTGCCGCCCGCGCTGGAAGAACCTGAACGGCGCGTGGCGCTTCGCGTTCGACCCCGGCGACCAGGGCCTGGCCGAGGCCTGGTACCGCACCCCCGAGCGCCTCGACCGCACCATCACGGTGCCCTTCCCCTGGCAGAGCGAGCTGTCGGGCGTGGCCGAGCCCGAGGTCGCCGGCGTGGCCTGGTACGCGCGCGACTTCGCGCTGACCGAGGCCTGGCGCGGCCAGCGCGTGCACCTGGTCTTCGGCGCGGTCGACTGGGCGGCCGACGTGTGGGTCAACGGCGAGCCCGTGGGAGGCCACGACGGCGGCTACACCCCCTTCCGCCTCGACGTGACCGACGCCCTGCGCGACGGCGGCAACACCGTCGTGGTGCGCGCCTTCGACCCGGGCAACGACCCCGAGTACCCGCACGGAAAGCAGGGCTTCTCGTGGTACACGAACGCTGGCGGCATCTGGCAGACCGTGTGGCTCGAGGCCGTGCCCGAGGTGCACGTGCGGGAGATCCGCGTCCTGCCCCCGGAGGGCCTGGGGGCCCCGCTGCAGGCCCGCCTGCGCGTGGACCTGGCCGGCGAGGTGCCCGACGACGTGCGCGTGGAGCTGGCCCGCGAGGGCGACGACGCGCCCTTGCCGATCGTGTCGTCGACGCTGCACCGCGACGCCGATGGCGCGTCGGTCGAGCTGGCGCTGCGGGTGGGCGACGACTGGCTGTGGAGCCCCGAGACCCCGAACCTGGTGCCGTTGACCATGTCCGTCTGCCCGGGCCCGTCGTCGTCCGATCTTGCCCGCCGTAGCCTTGGCGAAGGCGGGTGCGACCTGGTCGACACCTACGTGGGGCTCCGCAAGGTGGGGCGCGACGAGGAGCTCGGCTTCAACACCAACCAGGTGATCCGGCTGAACGATCGGCCCGTCTACGTGCGGGGTGTGCTGGTGCAGGGCTGGAACCCGACCGGCGTGATGACCTACCCCGACGACGCCGCCATCGTGGCCGATCTCGAGGCGGCGCGGGCGGCGGGCTTCAACCTGGTGCGGCTGCACCTGAAGCCCGAGGAGCCGCGCGTGCTGTACCACGCCGACCGCCTGGGCCTGCTGATCGACGACGACGCGGTGAACCTCGGCACCTTCCCCTTCCACGCGGGCGACACGGCCGAGGGGCGCGATCGCTGGGTGCGCACCTTCGCCGAGCAGGTGGCGCGCGATCGCAACCACCCGTCGATCCTGTGGTGGACGCTGTTCAACGAGACCTGGGGCCTGACCGAGCCCGGGCGCCCCTACGACGCCGAGCGCCAGGCCTGGGTGCAGCGCCAGGTGGCCGACGCCAAGGCGCGCCTTCCCGGAGCGCTGATCGAGGACATGAGCCCCACCGAGGCCAACCACGACCACGTGGTGTCGGACCTGGTCACCTGGCACTTCTACCGCGACGACCCGGCCGACGTGGCGGCGCACCTCGACGCCGTGCTGGCCAACGTGTACCTGGGCTCCAGCTGGCTGTACACGGGCGGGAACACCCAGAAGGACACCTACCCGCTGCTCAACACCGAGTTCGGGCCCTTCAGCGCCGACCTGGGCGCCAGCGCGATCCAGCGCGACCGCGACGTCTCGGACGCCTTCCGCTGGATGGTCACGCTGTTCCGCGCGCGCCCCGGCATCTCGGGCTACGTGTTCACCGAGCTGTACGACGTCGAGTTCGAGCGCAACGGCGTGCTCGACTACGACCGTGGCGCCAAGCAGTTCGGGTACGAGGAGTTGATGGGCTGCCCCATGGCCGCCTTGCAGCAGGAGGTCTTCCTCGGCCTCGATGAGGTGCCCGACCTGGTCACGAGCCCGGGCCAGGCCGTCACGCTGCACCCGTGGCTGGCCACGTACCGCCCCGAGGGTGCGCCTTCGGCCATGAGCTGGAGCCTGTGGCCTTCGGGGGGCGCCGCATCGGTGGGGCAGGGCGAGGTGCAGATCGGCCAGGTGGGGAAGGGTCGCACCGAGCTCGCGCCGCTGTCGGTCGCGATCCCCGGCGAAGGGGGCGTGTTCGTCTGGAGGGGAAAGGCCGGCGACGCGTGCACCTACGTGCCCATCTTCGCGCTCCCGGCGCGGGTCCGAGGCTGGAAGCGCACCGCGACCGACGCCTGGACCTACACGCTGCCGCCCGCCGAGCTCGCGGTCGTGCCGGCGGCCGGCGGCGGGGTCGATCCCGTGACGGTGGACGATACCGTGGAGGCCGCCGGGCTGCTCGGCCCCGGAACGCTGCGAGCGTCCTTCGAGCTC
>Ga0172370_10000852_pt1 | contig 47402 bp, 35 predicted proteins | sample LakKiv5m_FD_114538 | JGI IMG/M metagenome (GOLD analysis project Ga0172370, IMG submission 114538) | Freshwater microbial communities from Kabuno Bay, South-Kivu, Congo - kab_022012_11.5m | ecosystem: Environmental > Aquatic > Freshwater > Lake | place: Democratic Republic of the Congo...
AATTTTATTTCCGTAATTTTACCCATGTTGTATATCGTTTTCGCAAAAACTAATTTACAACATTGGGGGAAACCTTTGGGGAGTACCCCTCTTATTTATTATTTTAGTCGGACACTACTGATATAATTACAATGCTTTAATTGCTTAGCATTACAAATTAACATACTTTCAACAGATGTAGCAATGATTCTTTATTTTAGTTAATTTTGCGGATTGTTGCAGTTGCTATTTTCAATAAACATATTTTATTGATATTAAATTACTTAGATAATGAAGAAAAAACATAATAAAAAGCTTTTCATAATTGACACAAACGTATTGCTTCACGATTATAAATGCATTTACAATTTCGAAGAAAATGATGTAATCATTCCGATAGTAGTACTTGAGGAGCTTGATAAATTCAAGAAAGGCAACGACATAATTAACTTTCACGCAAGAGAATTCACGAGGGAGCTTGACAGACTTTCAGGAGACATGCTTCTTACGGCAAATATCCCGCTCGGCGAAAATCTCGGTAATCTGCATATTGAGACCGGACGTGATTTCTCTGAAAAGGTAAGCCAGTCTTTTGCTGAAAGGACTCCCGATCACAGGATACTTGCTATTGCCGACTATGTCTGCTCGATAAATAAGGATAAAACAGTAGTCCTTATCTCGAAGGATATAAATCTCAGGATGAAGGCAAAATCGCTGGGCATAATGGCCCAGGATTACCAGAATGACAAGGTGGCAAACATTGATGACCTCTATAAAGGCATCAGGATAATTGAAGGCGTGGATCATGGACTTATCAGTAAACTTTATGAGATACCGGAGGGCGTGAATTCTGCTGAATTCAATATCGAGCCTGATCTGAAGGGACATCAGTTCTTTATAATGAGGAACAGCGGGGCAAGCGCTCTGGCTCATTATAATCCTGTCAATAAAATGCTTAACAGGGTCATCAAGCAGACCACATATGGCATTGATCCACGAAATGCCGAACAGACATTTGCCCTTGATGCACTCACGAATCCTGATGTTCAGCTTGTTTCCCTTACAGGTAAGGCAGGAACGGGAAAAACACTTCTTGCCCTTGCTGCCGCACTACAGCAGTATAAAAGGTACAAGCAGATTTTCCTTGCACGGCCAATTGTTCCACTTGCAAACCGTGACCTTGGTTTTCTTCCCGGCGATGTCAGGGAGAAAATGGATCCATATATGCAGCCTCTTTATGACAATCTTACTGTCATAAAGCACAAGTTCAGTCATCAGAGTCCGGAATTCCTCAGGATCAACGACATGGTAAAGGAAGAAAAGCTTGTCATCACTCCGCTTGCATATATAAGGGGAAGGAGTCTCTCGAGCATTTTTTTCATAGTCGATGAAGCACAAAACCTTACTCCCCACGAGATAAAAACAATAATAACACGGGCGGGAGAAGGCACAAAAATGGTTTTTACAGGCGATATTGAGCAGATCGATTCGCCATATCTCGACACTGCCTCGAATGGATTAAGCTACCTTTCAGATAAGATGAAGGACCAGGATATATTTGCCCATGTAAACCTGGTAAAGGGTGAAAGAAGCTTTCTGGCTGAACTTGCCAGCAAACTCCTTTAGCGGAAATTGATTTCTATTTTTATAAAAACTTAAAATTTAAAACCATGAGGACAAAAACTTTCCTTTTGATCATAATGATTTCTGCCTTTATCACAGGTCACACGGATACTGTCAGCGGGCAGAGGAGACAAAAAGATAACAATAAAATTAAAACCGGGCGGGCCGATAAGAATACTATCCGGTTGTTCAACGGGAAAGACCTTTCCAACTGGGTATTTCATCTTAAAGATCCGTCAGTCGATCCTTCCAAAATCTTTCAGGTCCAGAATGACGTTATCCATATCAAGGGAGATCCATTCGGTTATATGAGAACCGTCGATCCTTATTCAGAATACAAGCTGCACGTTGAATATCGCTGGCCGACAGAAGCCTCAAACAGTGGTATTTTTATCCATGCGCTACCCCCTGATACAATCTGGCTAAAAACATTTGAATGTCAGCTGAAAGCCGGCAATGCAGGGGATTTTGTCTGCATGAGCGGGGCAACAATGAATGAAAAGAAAGGTAACTCAATCGTTGTGGCAAAACTGGCAGCTTCATCAGAAAAACCGGTAGGCGAATGGAATACTGTCGAAATAATATGCAAATCGAATACAATTGAAGTTGCAGTGAACGGTATGCTTCAAAATAAAGCAACAGGCATTTCTCATTCCAGGGGACATGTATGCCTTCAGAGCGAAGGGAAAGATATAGAATTCAGAAATGTGTATCTGACAAAGCTTCCCCAGACGAAAAGGAAGTAATACTGAAGAAGGATGGCTTGCTTTGCCTGAATCATAACATCCTGTCTGATAATGGATATCACAAAAAAAAAGGTTGCATTTCATACACTCGGTTGTAAGCTCAATTTTGCCGAAACTTCAACGATTTCAAGATCTTTTCCTGAAGATCAGTTTGAAAGGGTTCCATCCGGCTCAAAAGCCGACATTTATGTAATTAACACATGCTCGGTTACAGATACAGCTGACAGAAAATGCCGCCAGGCCATAAAGAAATTTATCCATCAGTCTCCTGATGCAATTATTGCAGTTGTCGGATGTTATGCCCAGCTGAACCCTGATGAAATAGCATCAATTCCCGGAGTCGACCTTGTTCTTGGGACGAGTGAAAAATTTGATGCAGCAAGGTATCTGGAGAATTTTAAGAAAAAGGATGCCCCCGAAATATATTCATGCAGTATCAGTCTCCCCGATGCATTTTTTCCTTCTTTCTCAGCCGGTGACCGTACCCGTTCCTTCCTGAAGGTTCAGGACGGCTGCGATTATAAATGTTCTTATTGCACTATTCCTGCTGCACGTGGCAAAAGCAGGAATCAGGATATAAAATCGATCCGGGAGGAAGCTGAAAAGATAGCCCTGAAAGGGATAAAGGAGATAGTAATTACCGGAGTGAATATTGGCGATTTCGGGAAAACTACAGGCGACACCTTTGTTTCACTAATGAGAGAGCTGATAAAAGTCGAAGGGATTGAAAGATACAGGATATCTTCAATAGAACCAAACCTTCTTACCGATGAGCTGATAGAGATGTCATCCACAAGCAGAAAGATCCTGCCTCATTTCCACATTCCGCTGCAGAGCGGATCGGACAAGATACTCGGCCTAATGAGAAGAAGATACAGAAGAGAGCTTTTTGCAGACAGGATCACTGCTGTGAAAAATAAAATGCCGCTGGCAGGAATAGGCGCTGATGTAATAGTCGGATTTCCAGGGGAATCGGATCATGATTTTGAGGATACATTTTCATTCCTGACCGGGATGGATTTGTCGTATCTTCACGTATTCAATTTTTCCGAAAGACCCGGAACTCCTGCCACCTCTATGAAAGAAAAGGTACCATTCAGGTTGAGGGAAGAACGAAGCAAACGACTTATAGCCCTGTCTGACAGAAAACATGAAGAATTCTGTAAAATGAATATTGGCCTTACCAACGAAGTATTGTTTGAGCATTCAAAAAGAGAAGGCATGATAACCGGTTTTACATCCAATTACCTGAGTGCTGCAATGCCATGGAATCCGATGCTCGCCGGAAAAATCAGCAAAGTGAAACTGACAGGCATTGATAATTCAGGCAGGATGAAAGCCGTATTAACAGATTAAAAAATGACAGATCTAAAAGAACTTTGTAACGAAATTACAGAGGCTGCAAGGGCCGCTTCTGATTTCATTGTGAGGGAATCAGCCTCATTTAATATAAAGGACACGGAAGTAAAAGGATTGAACAATTTTGTCACCTATGTCGACAAAGGATCCGAAAAGATCCTGATTGACAAACTAACTCCTCTGATCAGTGATGCCGGATTTATTGCAGAGGAAGGAACTTCATCAAAAAGAGGCCCAAAATACAACTGGATAATTGATCCGCTCGACGGTACTACAAATTTCCTTCACGGAGTCCGGCCATATGCAATAAGTATAGGACTGATGGAGGATGATGAGGTGATCGCGGGAGTGGTTCATGAAGCAGGTGGCACAGAAACATTCACTGCCTGGAAGGACGGTGGAGCATGGCTCAACGGAAAGAGGATACATGTTTCAGGAACTCCTGCACTTTCAGATTCACTTGTTGCTACAGGATTTCCCTATAACCTGTTCGACAGGCTTGAACCATATATGGACCTTCTTACCCACCTCGTGACCAGAACCCATGGCGTCAGAAGACTCGGATCCGCATCAATTGACCTCGCCTATGTTGCCTGTGGCAGGTTTGATCTCTTCTTTGAATACGATCTCAAAATATGGGATATCGCTGCCGGTATGCTTCTTGTAAGGGAAGCCGGAGGAAGATTCAGTGATTTCTCAGGAAACACCAGAAAGCTGACAGGTGATGAGACAATTGCCTCAAATGCACTAGTTTATAATGAGATCCTTGAGATTATCAGAAGTTTTATGAAACCAGCAGAAAGATGATTCGATGGGATCCCTTCTTTTCCATATATTTTATGGCCTGAACTGGATTATAACCCTTCTCCCATTGAGAGTTCTATACATATTCTCCGATATATTGTTCATTTTCCTCTACTATTTCCCTTCATATCGAAAGAATATAGTATTTGAAAACCTGAAGAACTCCTTCCCTGAAAAATCAGGAAAAGAACTGAGGGTGATATCCAGAAAGTTCTACCATCATTTTGCAGATCAGTTCGTGGAAGTGCTTAAGCTTACCCATATGAGCAACAACCAGCTGGGCAGAAGAATGAAGATATTGAACCCTGAGCTTACGGAAAAAATCTGCGATTCGGGACGAGATGTTGTGGTTGTACACAGCCATTATAATAACTGGGAATGGATTACAGCAGCTTATCCGATGTATACAAAATACAGGGGAGTAGGGGTATATAAACCGTTGCAAAACAAACATTTTGAAAAGTTCCTGAACATGTTAAGGTCGAGAAATAATGCAGACCTGGCCCCGATGAACATGATAGTCAGACAGATTATTAACAACCAGAGCAAAAACATCAGAGCACAGTACGGATTTATAGCAGATCAGACACCTGCAAAGGCTGAAATCGAATACTATACGACTTTTCTCAACCAGGAAACACCTGTGTTCCTCGGAATAGAGAAAATCGCAAGAAAGTACAACATGGCTGTTGTAATCCTTAATGTTGAGAAAATAAAGCGGGGATATTACACTGCGAAGTTGGAATTGCTGTTTGAGAATACAGATAAATTGCCTCAGCATGTGGTAACTAATACCCACGTTAAAAGACTTGAAGAAATCATCAGAAAGAATCCCGAGTACTGGATCTGGACACACCGCCGCTGGAAATATAAAAAACCTGTATGATGATCAAAACAGCTGTCGTAATATTAAACTGGAACGGAATATCATGGCTGAAAAGATTTCTGGCGGATGTTGTCCGCTATACGGCCGATGATGAAACCCACATTTATGTTGCAGATAACGGCTCCACTGACGGATCTGCGGAGTGGCTGGAAAAAAATTCCCCGGAAACGGAGTTAATAAGATTTGATACCAACCTTGGATTTGCCGGAGGATATAATGCGGTTCTTAATAAGATAAATGCGAAGTATTTCGTTCTGCTGAACTCGGATGTTGAAGTAACTGAGAACTGGCTCAAACCGCTTATCAGCTTTATGGACGCCAATACTGATGTCGCATCATGCCAGCCAAAGATAAGATCGCTTAACAACAGGGAATTCTTTGAGTATGCAGGAGCCGCCGGTGGTTATATTGACAAATACGGATTCGCATTTTGCAGGGGACGGATTTTTGACGAAGTTGAAAAAGACAACGGGCAGTATGATGATCAGGCGGACATTTTCTGGTCTACTGGCGCCTGCATGGTAGTGAGGGCTGCAGCATGGTCAAAATGTGGAGGATTCGATGAGGATTTCTTTGCACATATGGAAGAGATTGACCTTTGCTGGAGATTTCATCTTTCGGGACTAAGAGTAGCGTACGTCCCCGGTTCAGTAGTTTATCATGCCGGAGGTGGAACTCTTCCTTATGGATCAGAGTATAAAACCTATCTTAACTTCCGGAACAGCCTGTATCTGCTTTATAAAAACCTTCCCGACGAAAAGCTGAAGTCAGTTCTGTTCATGAGAAGGATCCTTGACGGTGTCGCAGCTATGAGATTCTTTTTTTCCAGCCATGAAACCATAAGAGCCATATGGAATGCTCACCGTGACTATTATAAGGCTGTGAAGTTCCTCAAACCAAAAAGAAGTATTGTTAAAAAATTAACAATCACCCAGCCCCGGTATGGCATATTGAACAAGAGCATCGTTTTCAGGTTTTATATCCTGAAAGATAAAATTTTCAGTAACCTGAAATTTCAATGAATAAATGAAAAACTACCAGTTGATAATATTTTTTACAGTTGTCCTGACGATCTATTCATCTGCAAACATATATATTTACTTTAAAGGATATAATGCAATAAACGCCATTCAGAATAACCGCCTGTGGTATTTTATTGTTTTTCTTTTACTGGCTTCATCATTTGTTGCAGGTAAGATAATTGAAGCAAGGAGTTCATCTGTTTTTTCAGATATATTGAACATAATAGGCGGATTCTGGATGGCTTTTATGCTTTACGGTTTTATTTTTTTCTTTTTATCCGATATTGTTTCCATTATCCTGCGGATCTCAGGTACGCTGAACCAGGGAAATATTGCAATTTACCGGAAGTGGGCTTTCATAATCACCATTTCTACCTCAGTGTCGCTTATTATTGCAGGTTTCATAAATGCACTGATACCTGTGACAACAAAATATGAGCTTGCAATAAACAAACCGGCCGGAGAAATAAAGGAACTTAAAATTGCTGCAGTCTCTGACATTCACCTTGGCAGCATAATTAGAAAAAGAAGCATAAGGGAACTATCGGCTTTACTAAGTGAGTTGAAACCTGACCTTATTTTACTCCTTGGCGATATAGTCGATGGCGAAATAGGGCCTGTCATGAGGGATGATCTTCTTCAGTATTTTACCTGCCCCAGATGCAATGACGGCCTATATGCTATTACAGGCAATCATGAATTCATTGGCGGGGCGCAGAGGACAATTCCGTATATTGAAAGTAAAGGCATAAGACTTCTTAAGGATGAAGTTGTTACAATAGAGGGAGGTATTCAGCTTATCGGACGCCTTGACAGTGATGGAAAAAGGTTTTATGGAAGGGAAAGGAAACCTCTTAAGGATCTTTTGGCAACGGCCGACACCACTAAACCCATAATACTCCTTGACCATCAGCCATTTAACCTTCAGGAATCTGAAAAATACGGCATAGATCTGCAGCTTTCGGGACATACCCATAATGGCCAGATGTGGCCTCTGAATTACATTACATCGCGAATTTACGAGCTAAGTTATGGTTATATGAAAAAAGGTGTTACGCATTATATAGTATCCTCAGGGTTCGGGATCTGGGGTCCGCGTGTCAGGCTGGGAAGCCGCCCCGAAGTCCTTGATATTACATTAAGATTTAAAAATGAATAGACAAGGCTGACCTGCTATCATAGAAGATCATAAACTTTCTCGAGAGTCATACCCCTCGATCCCTTTACAAGTATAAAAGTACCCTTTATCGGAGCCTTCCTAAGATAATTTCTGAGCTCATTGACATCGGAGAAGGAAAGAAATCCTGTACCCGATGCAGCTTTTTTAAAATTGCTGCCAACGAGAAGTACTTTCTCTGCTTTGAGAGGTTTTATTTGCTCAATAAGCTTAAGATGTTCTTCCTCACTTTTTTCTCCAAGTTCAAGCATATCGCCAAGGATAACCGCCTTTTTGCCTGCCTTAAGCTCCGAAAAAGATTTTAATGCAAGGGCCATGCTTGTCGGATTAGCATTATAAGAATCACAGACAATTGCATTATCAGGTGTTGTTTTTATCTGTGACCTGTTGTTCCCTGGCTGATATTTGGCTACCTCTTCAAGAATATCCTCCATCGATACACCAAGAAATAATCCTGTTGCAATTGCTGCAGTAACGTTCTCAAGATTGTATGAACCGAAAATTGCAGTCTGGATTTCATGTGTTTTATGCTGGTATTTCACCCTTACTGCCAGATTCATCTCCGACGGAAGGGCTTCAACTATGAGCTCGACACCGGTAGGATTTGAATATGGCACTCCCCTGTTGATAAGCCTGAAAACCTTTTCGGTAAGATAAGGATTCTTGTCATTGTATATTGCAATTCCATTCGCTTTTCTCAGATATTCATATAGTTCAGACTTTGCTTTCAGTACACCTTCAAAGGACCCGAATCCTTCTAAATGGGCATTCCCAATGTTTGTAATTATCCCGTAATCAGGCCTTGCAATATTGCATAATGTCCTGATCTCGCCAAGATGGTTTGCTCCCAACTCTAAAATCATCATCTCAACATCGCGGGGTGCTGATAATATCGTCATCGGAAGCCCTATTTCATTGTTAAGGTTCCCTTTTGTGTGATGGACCTTGAATTTTTTCGACATTATGGAGGAAATAAGCTCCTTTGTCGTTGTCTTCCCGTTGGTTCCTGTTATTGCAAGCACCTTTGCATTTGTCATTTTGCGGTGGTGTGTTGCAAGACCCATAAGTTCAAGAAGAGTATCGTCAACAAGTATTGTTCTGTCGGTTTCGAAGGCAGGGTCGTCAATTACTGCATAAGAGGCTCCTTTTTCAATGGCTTCTCCTGCATATTTATTTCCGTTGAAATTCTGACCCCAGAGGGCGAAAAACAACTGTCCTTTTTTAATTGTACGGGAATCAGTTGAGACTCCTGTAGATTCTTCAGTAAAAATCCTGTACAGATCTTCAGTCTTCATATAAATTAAAAATTTCAGCTATAAATTTAAAAAAAATAGCCTCACTATTTTTCCATAATGAGGCTATTAATATTTATAAGGTTACTTTCAGAAACCCGAAGGGCTTCCAACCCTTATCATAGCACATCTGAAACCAATATCATCACGGCTGCTTTCCTGGTCGAGATATCTTCTGGTTGAAGGATTGAGCCAGTATGCTCTGTCTTTCCATGAACCGCCTTTGTATACTCTTGCGTTGTCATTAATGAGTGTTGTAAAATCCTGGCCTTCCTGGGCATACATTCTTGAAGATCCTTTTTTGTTGTCTTCAGTGTTCCAGTCTGAACCGGCCGGAATAGCTGACTGCAGATCACCATCACGGTAGTTTCTGTAATCGCCTTTCTGATAATTAAATCTGTTTGCTACATCTTTATCCTGGACCGTATCGACATAAAGGCGACCAAGTTTATCCTTGCTTACTATCTGGCCGTTGGCGTCACGTCTGAGGTCAGTGAAAACGTTACCCCTGAAGGGATTGAAGTCATCAACATCTTCTGAAGTAAGTGGACGATAAACATCCTGAACCCATTCGTTGACATTTCCTGCCATGCAGTAAAGACCATAATCATTGGGCCAGTATGATTTTACATCAGTTGTTATGCTTCCGTTATCGTTCAGGCTGCCGGCTACACCCATAAGGTCGCCCCTTCCGCGGACGAAGTTTGCCATCATCTCACCTCTGTTTTTCTTGGCCGAATTTCTTACGTTATGCCCATCCCACGGATAAATCCTTCTTTCATAGATACGTTCCTCGAAAGTATTTCCCTTAAGTGAATACGCTGCAAACTCCCATTCTGCTTCAGTGGGAAGCCTGTAGGTGGGAAGCAGGACACCATCCTCAAAATTGGTCCGTCTTTCAGTCTGGTTGGGGTTAAGACTTTCACGCAGCTGATTTACTACACCTTCGTACTGGCCGGCAAGGTATGCTTCAGTATTGAAATTCTTTTCGTTAAGCTGATTGGGATCGGGATTAAGCTCACCCTCATCAATAAGTATCTGCTCATTCACCCTGTCGGTTCTCCACAGGCAGTAATCATTGGCTTTAACCCAGCTAACACCAACTACAGGATAATTGTTGTATGACGGATGCCTGAAATAATACTGAACATAAGGATCGTTGAATCCCATGGGGCTTCTCCAGACCAGTGTGTCGGGCAATGCTCTTCTGTATACTTCAGGATAATCCTTGTAAACCCTCCTGAGCCAGAACAGGTATTCGCGGTAATCAACGTTTCTTACCTCAGTCTCATCCATATAGAATGAAGATACAGTCACAGTCCTGGGTACATTATTCCAGTCAAACATAACATCCTGCTCGACACGCCCCATCGTAAAACGGCCGCCCTCAATAAGTACAAGACCGGGGCCAGTTTTCTGTTCTGCCCCAATAGCAACTTCAAATCCTCCATTGTCCGGGTCATTATATCTCCATCCTGTTGTGGAGGAAACATTAGAATCACCCCTCTTGCCACCCTTGCATGAGAAGAGGATGAGAGCTGCCATAAATATAATCGACAAGGTTCTGAATCTATACATAACTCGTTAATTTTTATCGCATTTAAGAATTTTCAAATATAAGATATTCCTGAATTTTTTTTGGACATCAAATATAACTACATAACAGGCAAATTTATTGTCCTGAATTTTAATCTTTTTTCAACTTTGTTCAAATTCAATATTATTCCGGTTTGATGCATTAACGAGAATGGCATGAATGTATTGTGTGAACTGATATTAAACCTGTAATTATAAAAAACTGACAATCTTTCTTTTTTAACAGAAAAACCTGCCTGAAGGTTCAGGTTCTTATTGGTATCATATATAAATAAAAGATTTCCGGCTAAGGCTTTCTCCGAAAGATCAGCACCTGCAGCCACAGCAAGAAAATCACCCTGCAATTCAAATGAAGCCAGAGGCCGTAACAAAAATATATTTCCCTTACCGATAAAAATATCAGCTAACAGGCTTACTGAATACTTCCTGTCAAGCCTTTCCGTTTCTGACCCGTTAATACTGAGACCGGGACGGGTAAGGTGAGATACAGCTAAGCTTCCGGTAATATTTCTGTAAACAACAACAATTCCGGTACCCGCATCAAAAGTTGTTGTATTTTCATTTGTAATTATTTCTGAAGACGGTAGAGAAACATTTCCCATGGCATCAATCTGATCAGGGAAAACCGCATTACTAAAATTATAACCTCTGTGATAAAATGATGCAGATAGTCCGGCATTAATAAATATTTCCCTGCCTGCCTGCAGAAAATAAGAGTAAGATAATCCACCACGCAGATCATTCACTATTCCTCCCAGATAGTCGTTTCCAATAAAAAGACCTGCCCCCCCGTGAAGAATTTCAAAATAAGAATCATATGACAGATAACCTGTATGAAAGTTATAATGGTTCCCTGGGTAAAAGTTCATATATGATATTCTCAGTGACCCGTCGGCACCTGAACCTGTAAAAGCCGGATTAACCAGCACATATGACTGAAAACCCGGGAAATAGCTTGTCTCCTGACTTTCTGCCAGAACAAAAAACCCTGTCAGAAAGTAAATTACAAGAATAATACGTTCCCTGTTTTTCATCAGCAGCTGATTTTCAGATCGAAGATAATCCTGAAATCAAAACCATAAAGAATTTGAAATAACAAAATAAACTAAAAACCTGAACTACATTTCTATCTTTGACCTAAATTATGAAGAAACGGTTTTACATATTGTTTCTCGTGATGATATCCATGATCAGTTCCCGTCACGGTGAAGGAGCGGAAGGCAATTATGTCTCATCATCGGTCCTCGCGTCGGGAAAATGGTTCAGGATACCAGTTACTGAAGATGGGATATACAGGATAGACTTTTCGAAACTTAAACAGCTTGGGCTTGATTATCCTTCAAATCCAATGATATTTGCCAACAATACAGGTCAGTTGTCATATTACAATGACGGAACTGCACCCGATGATCTGAAGGAAATAGCCATTTTTACATCAACAGGAAATGACGGGATATTCAATGAAGGTGATTATCTTTTGTTTTATGGCCAGGGTACAGAAAGATGGATTTATAACAGTTCTTCCAAAAGCTACAGTCATCTCCGGCATAATTATTCAGATACAGCATTCTATTTTCTTACATCAGGAGACCGGCCGGGAAAAAGAATTGGTCCGGCTAAAATTCCTGCGGTCCAGCCTAATCATTTTTCATCCTCGTCAGATGCACTTTTTATCCATGAAGAAGAGTCTGAAAATCTTCTGCACTCCGGAAGAGAATGGTACCAGCCTGTAAGTTCCATGAAAGAAACAGGCATTGATCCCGGCTTCAAGGATCTGTTAAAGGCTGATAAAATAAAATACACAATCAGGGTTCTTTCAAGAAGTTCATCTTCAACTTCTTTCAGGTTATCAGAAAATAAGACATCTATCGTCAATATAACTGTACCCGGTATCGATCCCTCGTCATCAACTGGCATTTATGCACAGCCTGCCATTGCTGAGGGTATTTTTGAGGCTTCATCAGCCAATCCCGTACTCAGTTTGCAGTTTTCTGACAACGGTAATCATGCGGCAAGAGGATGGATCGACTACCTTATACTGCATGCAAGGAAAATTAATAAATTTACCGGTACGACGTCATTCTATAAGGATTCCGGGTCTGTCGGACAGGATATTGTTACAGAATTCACAATAAGTAGTGATGCAGGGAATGTTACAATATGGGATGTAACCAATCCTTTTTCAACCGAAATAATTCAATATTCAGTTTCAGGCAATAATATCAGCTTCAGAACCAAGACCGATTCCCTGAGATGTTTTGCAGCATTTAGCTTAAACAGCGTAATTACACCCTCCCGCTTTATAAAGCTGACTGCCCAGGACCTCCACTCCTCCTGTCAGGCAGATATGATAATTGTGTCTCATCCATTATTCCTGCCATATGCCTCAAAACTGGCTGAGCTCCACAAGTCGAACAGCGGGCTCGTTTCGCTGATAACAACACCGGCCCAGATCTATAATGAATTTTCAGGAGGAACACCCGATATTGCAGCAATCCGCAATTTCATAAGGATGAAGTACCTGGCTCAGAAGAATTCCGGCCATCCGCTGAAATATCTTCTTATTTTTGGTGATGGCTCCTACAACAACAGATTACTCCCTCCGGAGAATCCCAATTTCGTGATCACATACCAGTCGCAAAACTCCAATGTTCAGGTTTCCACATTTACTTCCGATGATTTTTACGGGCTTCTGGATGACGGAGAAGGTGAAGACACAGGTACGGAAGATATCGGAATAGGGAGAATACCTGTTGGCGATACCACTAGCGCCAGGATCGCTGTATCAAAAATCGAAAGGTACCTTACCCATCCATATCCGGACGACTGGAAAAACGTTGTCTGCCTTATTGCGGATGACGAGGACGGAAATACACATGTTGCGGATGCAGAAGGTCTTGCTGCCATTATCGGGGAGAAAGCGCCATGGATTAACCTGAAAAAGATTTATTTCGACTCTTTCAGGCAGGAAACAACGCCGACAGGTCAATTTTATCCCGATGTGGTTAAGGCCATTAACGAACAGATCAATTCCGGAAGCCTTGTCTTTAACTATATCGGTCACGGCAATGAAAACAGCCTAGCCCACGAAAGAGTTGTCACACCTGAAACCATTTCAGGCTGGCAAAACATAGACAGACTTCCGTTGTTTATAACGGCGACCTGCGAATTCAGCCGTTTTGACGATGCTGAAACAAATATTGCAACCGGTGCCCTGCAGGCCAAAAATTCTTCAGGCGAGAATATATTGCTTAATGATAGTGGCGGGGCCATCGCACTTATGTCAACGACACGGCTTGTATATTCTGCTCCAAATTATGTCCTTAACAGGAATATTCTTGAAGTTGCATTCAACCGCGGGGAGGACGGTTCAGCACTACGGCTGGGCGACATAATAAAGCTGGCCAAAAACAAGTCGGGAAGCAATACGAATAAACGGAATTTTGTACTTCTCGGAGATCCGGCTGTGAGGCTTGCATGGCCATGGAAGGGAACAATTGTGACAGATTCAATAAACAATGTTCCTGTAACACAATACACAGATACCCTGAAGGCACTTTCGGTTATTAGCCTGTCAGGTCATACTGTCGATGCCGCAGGTAATAACATAAGTGATTTCAACGGGATTATCACTTCAGTTATATATGACAAACCAACTGAAAAAAAGACACTTGCCAATGATGGCGGCCCCAGGTTCATTTATAAAGTCAGCGAAAACATACTTTACAGCGGAAAAACAAGGGCTGAAAACGGGAAATTCAGGATTTCCTTTATTGTCCCCCGTGATATGGACTATACTTATGGAAAGGGGAAAATAAGTTATTATGCATATGACAAGGGAAATGAATACACAGGGTATTACTCTGAAATTATTGCCGGAGGATTCTCCGGTGCAACTGATTCCGACAGTGAAGGCCCCGATATAAAACTATTCCTGAATGATACACTTTTCAGGAATGGCGGTATTGCGGGTCCCGATCCCAGGCTTTTTGCCATTCTTGATGACAGAAACGGGATAAATATCTCAGGAACAGGTATTGGACACGATATCATATGCTGGCTTGACAACGACAGGAACAACTACTTTATTTTGAACAATTATTTCTATTATGAAACCGGAAGCTATACAAAAGGAATTATTGATTTCAGGTTGTCAGGCCTTGAGCCGGGCCGGCATTCACTGACACTTAAGGCATGGGATAACTATAACAATTCAACTGAAAAATCACTTGAGTTTTTCATTGAAAAAGCAGACCGTTTAATTCTAAGGAATCTTTTAAATTTCCCGAATCCATTTACTAATTTGACCAGGATTACGGCAGAACATAACCGGCCTGATGAATTCCTGAATATTAAAATTGAAATATTCTCAACAACCGGAAAGCTTATAAAAGTCCTTAAAGAATCAGCATTTGCGACCGGTTATCAGATTTATCCCATTGAATGGGACGGAACAGTTACAGGAGGGATAAAAGCCGGAAGAGGAATATACCCTTACAGGATGACAGTGGTTTCGCGTAACGGTGAAACTGCCACTATTTCAGGAAGAATGATCATTTATTGATCATCATACAATAAGTCGCCTGATAATTTGTTTTATATTTGTAAATTCTAAAAAAACCAAATATCAGCATGAAGAAAAAAATTACTCCTGCTATTCTATTGTTATTATTGTTAGTGACTGGCAATAATGGTCTTTATGGCCAGGAACTAAATGCCATTCAGACTGTCGTTCCCTTCCTCACCATAGCCCCTGATTCAAGGTCGGGAGCAATGGGTGATGTCGGAGTGGCAACAACGCCCGACGTTTACAGCCAACACTGGAATCCCGCTAAATTTGCTTTTATTGACGGCAAAGCAGGTGTTGGCATTTCGTATTCTCCATGGCTCAGGAACCTCGTACCAGATATTAACATTGCCTATCTTACAAGTTATTACCGTATTGATAAAAAACAGGTAGCCAGCGCAAGTTTATTGTATTCATCACTTGGTGACGTACCGTTCACTGATGAATTTGGCAACCTGGAACGCAATTTCAAACCAAACGAACTTGCATTCGATGTCGGGTATTCAAGGATTTTTGCCGAGCATTTTTCAGGAGGAATTGCCTTCAGGTTCATTTATTCGAACCTTACCGGAGGAACTTATTCCGGAGGCGAAGCTACAAAGGCCGGGACTTCCTTTGCAGCTGACATTTCAGGATATTATACAAACAAAATTTCACTTTTCAGCAAGGATGGGGATGTTGCATTTGGCGTTAACTTCTCGAATATAGGCTCAAAAATGAGCTATTCCGACGACCAGAAATCCGACTTTATTCCAATGAACCTCAGGATTGGCGGATCAGGATCTCTTGACCTTGATAATTTCAACAGGATCGGTCTTGCCATCGATTTTAACAAACTCCTTGTTCCTACTCCTCCAATTTATAACAATGATATGGAGATCATCGACGGAAAGGATCCCAATGTGGCAGTGCCTGTTGCTATTTTCCAGTCATTTTATGATGCTCCCGGCGGATTCAGGGAGGAGATACATGAAATAACCTCATCAATAGGCCTGGAATATTGGTACAACAAGCAGTTTGCAATCAGGACTGGTTATTTCCATGAAAATGCAAGCAAAGGGAACAGGAAATATTTCACAGCCGGGGCAGGATTCAGGCTAAAAGGTTTCGAGATCGATTTCTCATACCTGATGCCGACCGTGTCAAACCATCCGCTGGCAAGAACATTACGTTTCTCCCTTGCATTCGACATCAATGCACTGAGTAACGGGAGATAAGTATTATGGGCATCAGAATAGGCCAGGGAATTGATTTTCACCGTCTCGGACCGGGTCTTGATCTCTGGCTTGGAGGGATAAAGATCCCTTCTGAACGAGGTTGTATTGCGCATTCAGACGGAGATGTGCTTATTCATGCAATTTGTGATGCTATGCTTGGAGCCGCCGGGTTGAGAGATATAGGGTATCATTTTCCTGATAACGATCCGGCCTACAGGAATATCGACAGTAAAATACTTCTTAAAAGAACACTCGATCTTATAAAAGACAAAGGATTTTCAGTCAGCAACATCGATAGCACAATTTGCCTTGAAAAGCCCAGAATCTCTGCTTTTGTTCCGGAGATGAAAAATATTATTGCGGGAATTCTCGGGATTTCACCCGATGACGTTTCTGTCAAGGCGACAACTACCGAAAAAATGGGATTTACGGGACGGGAAGAAGGCATTATGGCCCTGTCAGTCGTTTGTCTGGTCTGACAGTGCGCTTTCGATGACAGAATCGTCGGCCGCGTATGGTACTGTCACCTTAAGCCCGGGTGTGCGTACCATCTCCCTTCCGAGGGTAAATACAGCTCCATGATTTCCGGCCCAGCTCCGGCGTGCAATTCCATTGCAGACATCCCAGTGAATCATCATCCTCAGCTTGCGCTCAGCATCCGGAGTTCCATCGAGAACCATACCGAAGCCTCCGTTTATGACTTCACCCCAGCCAACCCCGCCGCCATTATGCAGCGATACCCATGTAGCTCCCCTGAATGAATCACCTATAACATTTTGTACAGCCATGTCGGCAGTGAATTTGGATCCGTCGCGTATATTGGATGTTTCCCTGTAAGGCGAATCGGTACCCGACACATCATGATGGTCCCTGCCGATCACTACCGGTGCAGTGATCCTGCCCTCCCTGATGGCTGTATTGAAGGCGCTTGCCATCTCAGCCCGTCCTTCGGCATCAGCATACAGTATACGTGCCTGAGACCCGACAACAAGCCTGTTACGGCCTGCTTCCCTTATCCAGCGGATGTTATCCTTCATCTGCTGAGATATTTCGGGAGGTGAGGTACTAAGAAGCTTTTCCAGAATTTCAACAGCAATCCTGTCTGTGGTTTCAAGATCAGAAGGGGAATTTGAACAGCAAACCCACCTGAACGGACCAAATCCGAAGTCAAAACACATTGGACCCATTATGTCCTGTACATATGAAGGATATCTGAAATCACCGGCACGATCAAGTATGTCGGCTCCTGCTCTCGATGCTTCAAGAAGAAAGGCATTCCCATAATCAAAGAAATATGTTCCTTTCTCACAATGATAATTTATAGCTCTTACCTGGCGACGCAGAGATTCCCTCACAAGTTCCTTGAATTTACCGGGATCGGATGATATTAACCTGTTTGACTCCTCAAAAGAGATGCCAGCCGGATAATATCCTCCTGCCCATGGATTATGAAGTGAGGTCTGGTCAGAACCAATATCAACCCTTATATCATTACCTGCAAGGTATTCCCAAAGATCAACAATATTGCCCTGGTATGCAAAGGACCGTGGCCTGCCTTCTCTTTTTGCCTCAATGATTTTTTCTGCAAGCAGTCCTGTATCGGTGATAACCTCGTCAACCCATCCCTGGGAATAACGTGTTTTGACAGCCTTGGGATTCACTTCGGCTATTACCGAAATAACTCCTGCAATAGCGGCGGCTTTGGGCTGGGCTCCCGACATTCCTCCGAGTCCGGATGAAACAAAAAGTTTTAGCTCATTTTTATCATTATACTGCTTTAGCTTCCTGCATGCATTCAGAATTGTGATTGTGGTTCCGTGCACAATGCCCTGAGGTCCGATATACATATAGGAACCTGCTGTCATCTGACCATACTGTGATACTCCAAGAGCGTTGAACTTCTCCCAGTGGTCGTGGGACGAATAATTCGGGATAACCATTCCGTTTGTAACAACCATTCGCGGGGCATCGCGATGGGAAGGGAAAAGCCCGAGAGGATGGCCGGAATAGACAACAAGGGTCTGATCATCTGTCATTTCAGAAAGATACTTCATTACAAGCCTGTACTGGGCCCAGTTCTGAAAAACTGCCCCGTTGCCGCCATACGTAATTAGCTCATGCGGATGCTGTGCAACTGAATTATCAAGATTGTTGGAGATCATAAGCATTATCGCGGCTGCATGGACTGATCTGTGTGGAAAATCATCGATGTGACGGGCTTTTATTTCATAATCGGGCCTGAACCTGTACATGTAGATCCTGCCACGTTCCCTGAGCTCTGCTGCAAATTCCTTCGAAAGGACAGGATGAAAAGAGACAGGGAAATAGCGAAGTGCATTTTTCAATGCAAGTTTCTTCTCATCTGCCGTAAGGATATCCTTCCTTTTTGGCGCATGGTTTATATTCTGATCATAGGGTTTCGGAACCGGGAGAACTTCCGGGATACCTTCTGCTACCTGCTTCATGAAATCATCTGCTGGCATATCAGTAATTTAATGATTACAGTTGCAAAGTTAGAAAATAAAAGAGGGTGTCTCAAAAGGGACACCCTTTCTTTTTTAGTTTAATGTCACTTTCTTTTGCTCCTCCAAAAGAAAGTAACCAAAGAAAAAGAGTCCGGAAAAGACAACCGTTCCTGTTTTTCGCCAATTGCGCACTGCCATTTACCGCTCCAAAAAACAGGAAACGGTTCGCACCTTTTCCGGTTTGCCCTCGCACCGCTGAAATTAGAGTGCTACAATTTTGTATTGTATTTGTCTGGTTATAAGACTGTTGATAACTTGTGAAAAGAAGGGGGATGCCTCCCCCTTCCAAAAACCTCAGGTTATGTAACTTGAGGTATGCAAAATAACAAATCAAAGGTAGTCTTTAAAGATTACAGTCCCAACCAGATTTTACTTCTTCCTCCTTCACTGGAAGAGATGATAGATCCAAACCATCCGGTTAGAGTTGTAAATCAAGTCATTGATAGTCTTGATTTAGATTTATTGATAAAAAAATATAAGGGAGGAGGATGTTCGAGTTATCATCCCCGTCTGCTGCTTAAGCTTCTGGTATACGGCTACCTTTCTAACCAGTACTCCAGCAGGAAGATAGAACAGGCAGCAAAGCAGAATATACATTTTATGTGGCTCAGCGCAATGAGCTATCCTGACCACAACACTATTAATCGCTTTCGCAGTGACAGGCTCAAAGGGGTATTGAGAGAGGTCTTCAGCCAGGTTGTTTTACTGCTGGTTGAGAAAGGAGTGATAACATTGAAGGAAGCTTATCTTGATGGTACAAAGATCGAGGCCAATGCCAACCGCTACACTTTTGTATGGGGGCGAAGCATAAGTAAGAGCAAGGAGAGGATAAAGAAACAGTTGGATGAACTATGGAGCTATGCAGAATCTGTAGCCAGGGAAGAGCTTGAGAACAATGAACCCGACAGCTTTGAAAAGATCGATCAGCAATCAGTTCTGAAAACAATAGAAAGCATAGATAAAGCACTCAAGGGAAAGCAGGTAGATAAGAAAGTAAAACAGAAGCTTGGCTATGCTCGTAAGAACTGGCCTGAAAACCTCAAGAAGTACGAGCAGCAGGAGAAGACATTGGGTAATCGCAACAGTTATTCAAAAACCGATCCTGATGCCACCTTCATGAGAATGAAAGAGGATCACATGCTCAATGGCCAGTTAAAACCCGGGTATAACTGGCAGATAAGTACTGAAAATCAGTGTATTTTAGGATATACTATCCATCAAACCACCAATGACACTAACACACTTCAAACCCACATGGAATGTTTAAAAAAGAGTCTGGGGAAGATGCCTGACACTCTTGTAGCTGATGCCGGATATGGATCTGAGGAAAACTATGATTATCTGGAAAATAATGATGTAGAGGCTTTCGTAAAATACCAGTACTTCCATAAAGAACAGAGTAAAAAGTGGAGAGAAGACCCATACAGAACTGAGAATTTATTATATGATGAGAACGATGACAGTTATACCTGCCCGGCGGATAAGAAGATGAGATTTATCGGGGAAAAGGTTAAAATAACTGACAATGGATTCAGGCAGGTAAAACGGCTATATCAGGCAGAAGACTGTAAAGGATGCCCTATGCGGGAGGCTTGTAATAAAAGTAAATGGAACCGTAGAATAGAAATAAATCCAAGATTAAATCATTATAAATCAATTATAAAGGAACGGTTGACGAGTGAGAGAGGTAGAAAATACCGAAGTCAGCGTCCTGTTGATGTTGAAGCTGTTTTTGGAATCATAAAAGGGAATCGCAACTATAGGAAATTTTTGCTCAGGGGTCTTGAAAAAGTAGAAATAGAAGCGGGATTACTTGCTATATCACACAACTTAAGCAAAATAGCTGCAAGGAATTAGCAGAAAATCCTTGTTTTTTTCTGGAATCCGATCAAAATCTCCCCCAAAAACATACAGTATTAAAAACCTTCAGAAAACCCAAATAAAAAAGCCGTCTCATCTATGTTATGAGACGGCCCCCTCATTTGATATTTTCTTTCTACAAATGGCTTTCGTTGATTATTTCGTTATCTACAAGGATACGTCCGCAATATTCACATACAATTATCTTCTTGCGCGATTTTATGTCGAGCTGACGTTGTGGCGGAATCTGGTTGAAGCACCCGCCGCAGGCATCACGCTGAACCGGGACTACAGCAAGACCGTTTCTTGCATTGGACCTGATTCTTTTATATGCTGTCAGAAGCCTGTCTTCAATCAATCCCTGGATCTTCTCTGATTTGGAATATAATCCCTCTTCCTCCTTCTGAGTATCTGATATTATCTCATCAAGTTCAGCCTTTTTGTTTTCCAGGTCAGTTTTACGTTCAGCAAGCGTGGTCTCCGAATCATTAATCAGTGCCTTTTTTTCATCAATCTGTATTGTGAACTCTTTTATCTTCTTATTGAAAAGTTCGATCTCGAGATTCTGAAATTCGATCTCTTTTGACAAGGAATCAAATTCCCTGTTGTTTCTTACATTTTTCTGCTGCTCTTCATATTTTTTAATAAGTGCCTCGGCTTCTGTGATTTCATTATTTTTTTTGGAAACAGCTTTTTCAAGATTCAATACCTCTTCCCGCAGGTTCCCGAGCCTTGTTTCCAGACCGGCTATCTCATCCTCAAGATCCTGAACTTCAAGTGGCAGCTCACCTCTGAGCGTTTTGATCTTGTCTATCTCCGAATCAACCAGTTGAAGACTATATAGTGCTCTAAGTCTTTCCTCTACGGAAATCTCAGCTTCATGTGTTTTTACTTTTTCCATTTTAAAGATAATTTATCGGATTGGTATTTGTTTCTGAAAACCGGACTGCAAAGTTAGGGAAATTTTTGACAATTAAATCGTATAAAATCTCTACTGTGTATTTTTCAGTTTCATAATGGCCGCAATCCACAAGCAAGAGGCGGTTATCAGGTTCAAAAAAAGTATGGTATTTAATGTCTCCGGTCACAAAGGCATCAGCCCTGCATTTAACAGCATCGTTAAGCAGCGAGGCACCTGAGCCTCCGCAAAGGGCAACTTTTTTCACATGCCGGCCAGTCAACGCCGAATAACGTATACCTGTGGCTTTAAATACTGACTTAAGGTTATGAAGAAAAACCCTTTCATCAACAGGTTCAGCGAACTCACCAATGCAGCCTAAGCCACAATTTATATTGTCATTATCAAGGGAATAAATATCATAGGCGACCTCTTCATATGGGTGGGCAGCTAAAAGCGCCTTTAACACCCTGTCCCTGAGATGCGAATAAAGTATTGTTTCAAATCGTGTCTCCTTCTCGAAATGCAGCATTCCCTTCTCTCCGGCAAAAGGAAAGGTATTTTCCCCGCCGCGAAAGCTTCCTTTTCCTTCAGAAGCAAAGCCACAGTAGTCATAATTACCTATCACTCCTGCGCCGGCATTGAATACAGCCTCCCTGACCCGGTCGAGATAATCATCAGGAACAAAGGTAACGAGCTTCAATAACTTGTTTTTAAGTGTACGCAGAACACTAATATTCACCAGACCAAGTTTCTGAGCCATCTTCATACTTACCCCGTTATTAACCATATCGAGGTTTGTATGAGCTGAATAGACAGCGATATTATTGCGGAGAGAATTCATAATGATCCTTTCGGTGGAAGAGAACCCTGTTAATTTCCGCATAGCGCTGAAGATTAGCGGGTGATGCGACAGGATAAGGTTTGATCCCGTTCTGATTGCTTCTTCAAGAACTGCCTCTGTGACATCAAGGGTGACCAGAACCGAGTTTATGTCCAGGTCAGGATGTCCGACCTGAAGCCCTGAATTATCCCATTCCTCCTGGAATGACAAAGGTATTGAAGAATCGAGAATTGATTTTAGTTCAGAGAGTTTCATCCGGTAAAAATTTTGTTTTTTGCAGCAACTAATTACATGCTGTCCCTCATCTCCAGAAGAAGATCCTTTATTTTGTTAAGCGATTCAATGACCTCATATTTATGGTCTGTCTCATCCCATTTCCCCGACAATTTCTTTTTTACCCCTGCCAGGGTCATTCCTTCTTCTTTCAGCAGTTTATGAATTATTGTAAGATTTCTGACATCATTCGTGGTGAACATCCTGTTACCCTTCTTATTTTTCATTGGCCGGAGAATATCGAATTCGTTTTCCCAGAACCTAACCGTAGAGACCGGCACATCAAGCATTTTTGAGACCTCCCCTATAGAATAATAGAGCTTCTCGATTTTCTTTTCCTTATATGGCATTTTCAGTGTTTAATTTTTTGAAGCGGGGAATAAGTAATCTGCTAAAAGAACGGTATAGTTTGGGTTAATCAAACGACTGTCCGGTCCGGGAGGCTATCTCAATCATTTCTTCATATTCACCAGGTGAAAGGTCGTTAAAGAAGAAATTGACAGGATCCACGTTCATGCCGTTCATTTTTATCTCATAATGAAGATGAGGGGCAACTGACATTCCTGTATTTCCGACAAAACCAATGACGTCGCCTCTTACTACTTTCTGTCCGGCTTTTACATTAAAACTGTCGAGATGGCCGTAAATAGACTGATAACCAAAACCATGATTGATGACAATATAATTGCCCATACCTCTTTTGCCCGACTGAACAGATTCTATTGTACCATCGCCGGATGCATAAACTTCTGTCCCCATCGGAGCTGTAAAATCCATGCCTGCATGGAACTTGCTTATCTTATAATAAGGATGTATCCTTAGTCCGTATCCCGAGGCTATACGGGTAAGATCTTTTGTCGAGACCGGAATTATCGCAGGGATAGATCGAAGCATGTTTTCCTTTTCGGAGGCAAGGCCTATAAGTTCATCAAAAGATTTCGACTGAACATATATCTTTTTTCTTATTGCATCAAGCCGTTTTGTTGTTTCGACAACAATTTTTGAATTATTATAACCTTCAAGTTCATTGTACCTGTTTACACCCCCGATTCCTGCCTGCCTCTGTGTTATCTGTAATGGCTCGGCACCGAAAATTGAACGGTACAGGTTATCATCAGTCTCCTGAAGATGTTCAATAACTTTCTCAATATTTCCCATTTCCCTGTGAATAAGGTCATATTGCAAAGTCATCTGTGCAATTTCACGCTTAAGTGCTTTCTCCTTTGGACTGTCGAAAAAAAGGCCGAAAATAAAATTGAAGACAACCGCTATAATTACAGAGCCTACAATAAAAGCAAGAGCTCTGAGAAGAAGCGATTTTACTCCCAGGCTTATCTTGTCAAAGCTCAGAGATTCAGGATTGAACTTGTATTTAGCTTTCTTGGCCATTATCCGGCAAAGATAATTATTTCACTCCATAAATGAAATTTCATCAGTAAAAGTGATATTGTAATCTGATTGTATATGCCGCGATCTTACCGGTATTTTGACCGAGCTGAAAGAGTCTGGATCATTTCAAAATACTCATCTTCGGTAAGATCGTCATTAAAAAAATAAAGAGGATTCTTATACTGGCCGTACAGGTCTATCTGGTAATGAAGATGGGGTCCGGTCGATATTCCGGTACTTCCGGTAAGCCCTATTAAATCACCACGCTTGACATTCTGCCCGACAGTTACCTTAATATTGCTTAGATGCCCGTAGGTTGACTGATATCCATATCCATGATCGATGACAATGCAATTTCCGAGTCCTCCTTTCCAGCCGGCTTCGATAATCTTGCCAGATCCTGTGGCAAATACCTTTGTGCCGTACGGTGTACTGAAATCCTGTCCATGATGCCATTGCGGAGTGCCAAGAACCGGATGTTTTTCCCTGAATTTCACACCTTCACCAAGACGATAAATCACATTAACAGGGCTTATCATCGGAAGATATTCCAATTCCCTCTCCCATTCATTCTTTTTTTCTTCGACTGACTTGAATGATTCGTACTGGACAGAAGTCATATTTTTTATTTCTTCAACTTTCTTACGCATCGCGATAAGAATATCAGAATTGTCAAAACCTTCAAGTTCATCATATCTGTCAGTACCTCCATAACCCATCCTCCTCACCGATGAAGGAATTGAATCCATCTCCAGCACAGGCCTGTACCGGTGATCATCAGATAATTTAAGGTCATTGAGTATTTTCAGGGAATTATCCATACTCATTCCGAGAAAAGAAAATTTAAGCTTGAGCGATTCAATATCCTGAACAAGCATCCTTTCCTTTGAAGAACCGAAAAGATCACTGAAAACAGTCGTATAGAAAATTGTAATTGCAATCGATCCCAGGAACCATAGTAAAAACCTGAAAAGCTTACTTTTCAGGGGAATTCTGACCTGTTTGAACTGAAGATCGGTCAGATCGAGAAAATATTTCTTCTTAAACATCAGGGAATCCTGTTTTTTTCTCCGGGAGTGACAAATCTAAAACAATTAAATTAATTTTACAAACTCAAATTTAATATACTTATTGTAAAATTATATGTTTTTATCACTTAAGTCGTACGAGTTAAGGCAGTTGTTTTTTGATTTTTTCCGGTCAAAGGGTCATTTGATAGTGCCTTCGGCCCCGATGGTAACAAAAAATGATCCTACCCTGATGTTCACAAATGCAGGGATGAATCAGTTCAAGGATATATTTCTTGGTAACCGTCAGCCTTCCGAAAGGAGAATAGCAAATTCTCAGAAATGCCTGAGGGTTTCCGGAAAACATAACGATCTCGAAGAAGTTGGTCTCGACACTTACCACCACACAATGTTTGAGATGCTTGGCAACTGGTCGTTCGGCGACTATTTTAAAAAGGAAGCCATTGAATGGGCCTGGGAATTCCTTAATGGCAGGTTGGGCATACCTGAGGACCGTCTTTATGCCACTATCTTTGAGGGCAGCCCTGAAGAAAATGTACCGAGGGATGATGAAGCCTTCGGATGCTGGAATCGTTTGTTCAATAAGCCCGAAGGAAGAATACTTGAGGGATCAAAAAAGGATAACTTCTGGGAAATGGGTGATACCGGCCCATGCGGCCCCTGTTCGGAAATTCATGTTGATATAAGGGATGACAGTGAAAGGAAGAAGATCCCCGGACACACCCTTGTCAACAAAGGCCATCCCCATGTTATTGAAATATGGAACCTTGTTTTTATACAATATAACCGCCTTTCAAACGGCACTCTGGAACAGCTTCCGGCAAAGCATGTTGACACAGGTATGGGTTTCGAAAGGCTTTGCATGGTTGTTCAGGGTAAGAAATCGAATTATGATACAGATATCTTCCAGACAATAATAAGGGAAATATCTGCCGTTTCCGGTAAGAGGTATGGAGAAAGTGATAAATGGGATGTTGCACTAAGGGTAATCGCCGACCATCTCAGGGCAATAGCATTTTCAATTGCCGACGGTCAGCTTCCATCAAACAACAGGGCCGGATACGTGATCCGGAGGATACTCCGCCGTGCCGTTCGTTACGGATATAACAACCTTGGGATGGAAGAACCTTTCCTTTACAGGCTGGTTCCCGTACTCTCCGATGTGATGGGAGATACTTACCCCGAACTTCGTACCCGGAAGGATCAGATAATAAAGGTAATTCATGAGGAGGAAACATCATTTCTGAATACCCTCGGCAAAGGACTTAAGCTTATTGACAGAAAAATCGAAGAACTCAGGAATGAAGGAACAGATATACTGCCAGGGAAAGCAGCATTTGAGCTTTACGACACTTATGGCTTCCCCCTCGATCTCACCCAGCTGATCCTTAAGGAAAAGGGGCTATCGACAGATACTGAAGGATTTGAAAGGGAGATGACTTACCAGAAGGCCCGCTCGAGAGAGGATGCTGCAGTTGAGACCGGTGACTGGATAATCGTAAGGGAAACCGGTGAAACAGTTTTCACCGGTTATACAAGATCCGAGGACGATGTACTTATTTCAAAATACCGGACAATAAAGCTGAAGGGAAAGGAAAACCTCCAGATAGTCCTCAACCTTACACCATTTTATGCAGAGTCGGGGGGACAGGCAGGCGATACAGGCTACCTGATTTCCCAGAAGGAAAAGATATGGATTAAAGATACAATCAAGGAAAACAATACTATCATTCATATAAGTGAGGGGAAAATTACCGACCCTGAATCCGCTTTCCATGCTGTTATTGATCTTGAAAAAAGACAGATGACTGCAAATAACCATTCGGCAACTCATCTTCTTCATTATGCATTGAGAACAGTGCTGGGGAAACATGTTGAACAAAAGGGATCCCTTGTCAATGCCGACAGGCTGAGGTTCGATTTCAGCCATTTCAGCAGAATGACCAGGGAAGAGATTCAGAAGGTGGAATCGGTTGCGAACAGAATGGTAAGGCTTAACATTTCTGCAAAGATCCTGGAGGAAGTACCCATAAGCAAAGCCCTTGCTTTGGGTGCAATGGCCTTGTTCGGAGAGAAGTACGGTGACAAAGTAAGAGTGGTTGAGTTCGGCGACTCAGTGGAACTCTGCGGGGGAACCCATGTGGCAAGTACAGGGAGTATAGGTATTATTAAAATCATATCCGAGGGAGCCATTGCAGCCGGAGTAAGAAGAATTGAGGCCGTCACAGCAGGTAAAGCTGAGGAGTATATTAATGAAAAGCTTACATCTCTCGAGGACATTGCCCTTCTTCTGAAGAGCACCGGGAATGTTAAGGAAAATATCGAAAAAATCATTGCTAAAAACGCCACCCTAAAAAAAGAGATAGAAAAACTTCAAATGCAATCGGCAGTTTCTGTTCTGAGGGAACTTGAGGAAAAATCAGTTCAGATCGAGAATATAAGATTTATTTCAGGTGTAGTTGAGTCAGGATCGGCAGATATGCTCAAAAACATGGCCCAAAGGGTAAGAAACACTTCTGATAACAGCGTACTGGTCCTTGGTGCTGATATCAGCGGAAAGGCCAATCTTGTGGTAATGGTATCAGATGCCCTTATTAAAGAAAAGAATATCAATGCTATAACAATTATAAAGGAGATCTCGGGAGAAATAAACGGAGGCGGCGGCGGACAACCGTTCCTTGCTTCTGCAGGCGGGAAAAACCCTGCCGGATTAAAAGCTGCTATCCAAAAAGCGGAAAACTACCTGAGGAGTATCATCTGATACCCATATAAATATCTGAAAAAGACTTAAGTAAGAATTTTTTAACTGCAATCCCGAGTACTCGGGAGCAAAGGTTTACGCAAAGAATTATAAGTTCTGTATTTTCTTTGCGTCCTTTGCATAATCTTTGCTAACTCTGCGGTTAATCCGGATTTCTGATATTTCCCCTAATCATTAACCCCGGTTCTTCTGCCTCAAATCTCTCCCATTCGAAAATATCAGACCAATAATTTTATCATATAACATTAATTAATAAATATTTACATATATACAATTGATTTATTTTATGGCATGATTTCATTTGTTCGAAAATTTTATTAGAATTGCATGACCTAAAACGATCAGACCATGGAAATAACAAGAACATTCGACATCATTGACCTCAACGTTGAAAAATATCCGCGAAAGGACATGTATGCGGGAAAACTGGATAAGGAATGGATAACATGGTCGACTGACGAGATAAAGGAGTACATCAACCTTATAAGTTATGGGCTTCTATCAATGGGATATAAAAAGGGCGACAAAATCGCAACCATTTCTCCCAACAAGCCCGAATGGAATATTGCAGATATGGCTCTGGCCCAGACAGGGATAATTCATGTGCCGATATATCCGACTATCAGTACCGAGGAATATGAATTTATACTTGAACATTCAGAAGTAAAAGCCGTAATAGTCGGCAATAAATCAATATACAACAAGGTCAGCCCAATAGCCGGAAAAGTAAGCAACCTGAAGGAGATATTTTCATTTGATGCCGTAGACGGCCTGAGGCAATTCAGTGAAATTAAGGAAGAAGGGAAAAAGGCCGGACAGGCAATAAGGGATGAACTTGAGAAAACAAGGGAAAGCATTCAACCCGAAGACATCGTAACAATAATATATACATCAGGAACAACAGGGACATCCAAGGGTGTCATGCTTACCCACAGGAATCTTGTTTCAAATGCAGTTACAACATCAAAAGCACATCACCTTGGATACGGGCACAGAGCAATGAGTTTCCTCCCTCTTTGTCATGTTTACGAAAGGATGGTCAACTACCATTTCCAATACAAGGGAATAAGCATTTATTACGTTGAGAATATGGGCACGGTCTCGGAAGCTGTCAAGGAGGTAAAGCCTCACATTTTCAATACTGTTCCCCGTCTTTTGGAAAAGATATATGACAATATCATGAGCAAAGGCAGGAACCTGTCACCTTTAAAAAGAGCGATATTTTTCTGGGCAGTCAACCTTGGTCTCAAATTCAGGCTCGAAGGCAATTCATCATTTTATAAATTCAGGCTGAAAATCGCCAGGAAACTTATTTTCAGCAAATGGCAGGAAGCGCTCGGAGGAGAGCTTCAGGTTATGGTCTCCGGGGGAGCAGCCCTCCAGTCGAGGCTCGAAAAGATCTTCTGGGCTGCCGGTTTACCAGTTATCCAGGGTTACGGCCTCACCGAAACATCTCCTGTCATTGCAGTGAATCCGTTCAGAATTGGAGAGATACGTTTTGGAACTGTAGGACCGGTAATCGAAGGATGTGAAGTAAAAATCGCGGATGACGGGGAGATATTATGCCGCGGCATAAACGTGATGGCCGGCTATTACAAGGCTCCTGAACTTACTGCCGAAGCAATCGACAGCGAAGGATGGTTCCATACAGGCGATATCGGGATCTTTGAAGAAGGCACATTCCTCAGGATAACTGACAGGAAAAAGGAGATATTTAAGCTCTCAGCTGGAAAATATATTGCACCACAGGTAATCGAGAACAAACTTAAGGAATCATTCTTTATTGAACAGGCAATGGTGATCGGAGAAAACGAAAAATTCGCCAGTGCACTCATCTCTCCAAACTTCGGATTCCTGCACGACTGGTGCTCAAAACATAAGATACAGTTCCGCGATAACAGGGACCTCATCGAGCTTCCAGAAGTAATTGAACAATTCAGCCGTGAGGTAAAAGAGGTTAACAAATCACTTGGCGAACATGAACAGATAAAAAGGTTCAGGCTTGTCACCGAGGAATGGACCCCACAGTCGGGTGAGCTTTCTCCTACTCTTAAGCTTAAAAGGAACCTGATCGCCGGGCATTACAAAGATATTATTGCCGAGATTTACTTCTCAGGTGATAAGGATAACAATGTCCTGGCAAAAATCAGGAATGGTATCAACGGCATTCTGAAAAACCTTCCGAAATTCTGAAAAATCAGAACATGCTGTTTTTTTAATCCGCTTCTCATCCATCGTTTATATTTTTGTATTTTTGGTGCTTTCAAATTCTCATGAAGAAAGCTTTCAGCTTAGTTATTGCATGTTTTACGTCGGCGCTGATAATCAGCTTATCCTCATGTTCTCCCGACGCATGTTTTGAGGAGACGAATGCCTTCCTGAAAGCATCTTTTTATCTCGACCAGACAAAAAAGTTAAAAGCTCCCGACAGCATTACTCTTTATGGAATGAATGCATCAGGAGGCAAAATATATGACAGGGCTTTAAAAGTTCAGCCAGCTCTTTTCCCTTTGAATGCATCAGCCGGTACAAGCACTTTTATTATCAAAATAAATGGTGTGACCGACACCATTAAGTTTGTTTACAGGTCATACCCGCATCTTATTTCAAAAGAATGCGGCTATACATTTTTCCATGATCTTGATACCCTTTTCTATTCTAAAAACATCATCGATTATATTTACAGAGGGAACAACAGCATTACAACAAAAAATGAGGAAAACATTCGGATATTTTATTAGCCTTTCCATGTTACTGTTTACTCTGCCATCAGTGGCGCAGGATACAGTGTTTATTCCTCTGAAAATAAGGATCGGGGCCGATATTGCAGGTCCTGCATTCTATATGTCCGACAACAACAATCTTAGCATCGAAGGCTATTTTTCCTATGACCGCACTGAAAAAATGGACTGGGTTGCTGAAGCCGGATACCTCGACTATAAGTACTCGCAATATAATTACAATTACCTGAGCAAAGGCTATTTTGCACGTATCGGGGTTGACTTCAACCTACTTAAACCAGATATCTCGGCAGGAAAATACCAGGCAGGGATTGGACTAAGATACGGAGTCAGCCTTTTCAGCTCTGAAACCCCGTCTTTCAGACACGATAATTACTGGGGAACCACAACCTCATCAATACCATCCAAAACAAGAATGGGTCATTTTATTGAAGTGACACCCGGCGTCAGGGCAGAGGTATTCAGGAATTTCAGCATGGGCTGGAACCTGAGGCTTAAGCTGCTTGTATCCGGAGGAGGCGGCAAGGATCTCAGACCCATATATTTCCCTGGCTACGGAAGCGGGGGTAAACGTACTGCCGCAGGGATAAGCTATTATTTAACCTGGAATATCCCGTACAAGATAAAAACTGTAATCACAAGACCGGAGGAACCTGAAGAACCGGAAGAACCTGAAGATACTCAGGGTAATGCCGGTCAACGCGGGTCAATCTTCTGAGAAGAACTATTTTGAGGGTTTATGGCTGAAGATCCATAATCCTGTGAAAGTGAGAAACCCGTTCAGCAGAAGAAGCTCAAATCCGAATTTATATCCATTGAAAAGTTCGACTGAATAACTGCTCAGGATATAACAGACCACAGGCGAAATAATCGCAATATAGGGTGTTACACCATCCTTCACTTTTCTTTTCGTAAAAAGCCCGAAGGTAAATAATCCCAGCAGCGGACCGTATGTATAACCTGCAATAGTAAACAGTTTGTCAATTATTGCCCTGTCGTTCAGAGCCCTGAAAATAAGGATGCAGATGAAGAAGATAGCTGCTATCGAGATGTGAACCATATATCTTGTCTTCGTTTTTGCATGCTCTGCCATCTCCTCCCGCTTTTCAAGTCCGAGGAAATCAATACTCACTGAAGTTGTAAGGGATGTAAGCGCACCGTCGGCGCTCGGGAAAGCAGCTGAAATAAGGCCTATAAGGAATACGACTCCTGCAACCGGACCGAGATAATTGAATGCAACGGTTGGGAAAAGATCATCGGTCATGGCTACAGAAACGTTCTTTGTCTGAGCATAAATAAGAAGGAATGCCCCAAGTACAAGGAAAAGGAAATTCACGAGAACCACTATTCCGCTGAACGTGAACATGTTTTTCTGGGCTTCCTTGAGATTCCTGCAGCTCAGGTTTTTCTGCATCATTTCCTGGTCGAGACCTGTCATCGAAATTGTTATGAACATCCCGCTTAGAAACTGCTTAAGAAAATGTCTTTCATTATGCCAGTCGGTAATGAACATTTTTGAAACCGAACTGTCAAGAACCTCACCTGCAAGTTTGAACACAGGAGAGCCAAGCTCCCTGCTTATGTAAATGACTGAAAGGATCACCGCCAGAAGCATGAATGTAGTCTGTAATGTATCAGTCCATACTATAGTCCTGATGCCTCCCTTTAACGTATATATAATTATAAGAGAAATAAATATCAGCACATTTACCCAGAAAGGCACATTCCATGCATCAAAAACGAAAATCTGCAGGACATTTATAACCAGGAACATACGTAAAGATGCACCCAATATACGTGAAAGAATAAAAAATCCTGCACCGGTCTTGTACGACCAGAATCCGAACCGTTTTTCGAGGTAGGTATATATGGATGTTAGCTTTAGACGGTAATATAGCGGCAATAAAACAGTTGCAATGACAATATATCCGAAAAGATATCCAAAAACCACAACCATATAGCTGAACTGGGTCTCCTTAACCCAGCCCGGTACCGACATGAATGTTACCCCCGAAAGGGAGGCACCGATCATACCGTATGCCACCACAAACCAGGGAGAGACCCTGTTGCCTATGTAAAATGACTGGTTGTTGGCTTTTCTTGCTGTGAACCATGTAACAGCAAAGAGAAGAATTGTATAGGCGAAAAAGATGCCCAATATCAGCGTTGGTGTCATTGGATTCTGAAATTAATCTGCATAGATAACAAAAAGTCGGCAGGGTAAAAAATTCCATTAAGGTTTAGTGGAGAAAATATTAATGGATTAATTTTGTCTAAAATCACTGATGATGAGTTCTCCCGGATTTCCTTCAAAACTTCTTGAAAATGCAGTAAACGAATTTGCATCTCTTCCCGGAATTGGAAGAAAGACAGCCTTCAGGCTTGTCATGAACCTTCTTAAACGTGACCCGGGGGAAGTTGAACGGTTTGGCGAAACTATTATAAGGCTTCACAGTGAAATACATTACTGCAAAATATGCCACAGTATCGCGGATACCGAAATATGTTCAATATGCAGCGACGATAAAAGGGACAGGTCGACAATTTGTGTTGTTGAGAACATACAGGATGTGATGGCAATCGAAAACACCGGGCAGTTTAAGGGTATTTACCATGTGCTTGGAGGGATTATTTCTCCCGTGGATGGAATTGGTCCGGCTGATCTGAAGATCGATTCTCTTGAGGAGAAAGTGAAAACCGGAGGAATATCAGAGGTCATACTGGCTCTTAGTACTACAATGGAAGGGGACACTACGAACTTTTATCTTTCACGGCGTCTGGGTAAATTTGATGTCCTGCTTACAACACTGGCCCGCGGAGTCGCAGTAGGTGACGAACTTGAATATACTGATGAAATTACTCTCGGAAGGGCCATAAGCAACAGAAGCCCGTATCACCAGTAAGATTCTTTTAAACATAAATTGCTCCTGTTTGTTAATGTAAAAAAAAAGATTACATGGCAAGAATGAACATAATACTTCCCGCTATGGGAGAAGGAGTGATAGAAGCAACGATCAATAAATGGCTTGTAAAGGAAGGTTCAAATGTAAGTGAGGATGAGTCCCTGGTTGAAGTTGCCACTGACAAGGTCGATTCTGAGATTCCTGCTCCATCGGAAGGTGTACTTGTTGAAATCAAGGCAGCAGAAGGAACCGTTGTAAAAGTCGGGGAAATCATTGCTGTTCTTGAAGATAATAAGGAAAAACAACCGGAAGAGATAAAAAAAATAGAGAAGGAGGTTGAAAGGATAAGGGAAACAATAAATTCGGTCCGCGAAGAAAAGAAAGAAGAGACCGTCGTCTCACGCGACATGAAAAGCAGGACACAATCGGGAAAATTCCTTACACCTCTTGTTCGCAGCATTGCCGCCAGGGAAGGGATCAGCTATGATGAACTCGACAGGATAGACGGAAGCGGGATGGACGGAAGAATTACAAGGGATGATGTTCTGAGATTCCTGGAAGAACGTAAAACACTCAAAACGCCTCATCAGAAGCCTGGTGAAACCGTTACCCGAACTGTTCCTGCAGAACCGCAGGCTGGCGATGAAATCATTGAGATGGACAGGGTGAGGAAACTTATTGCCGAACATATGGTAATGTCAAAAAGGACCTCACCGCATGTCACTTCATTCATAGATGCAGATGTTACAAGAGTTGTAAACTGGAGAAACAGCGTAAAGGATAAATTTCTTGCAGCCCAGGGACAGAAACTTACCCTGACTCCAATATTTATTGATGCAGCTGCAAGGGCACTTCAGGATTTTCCCATGATCAATATTTCGGTTGACGGAAACAACATTATAAAAAAGAAGAATATAAATATAGGGATGGCCACTGCCCTGCCCGACGGCAATCTGATCGTCCCCGTTATTAAAAATGCAAACGAAAAGAACCTTACTGGTCTGGCAATATCCGTCAACGATCTTGCCGAAAGAGCAAGGGCCAACAGACTAAAACCCGATGAAATAACCGGTGGGACTTTTACAATAACAAATTTTGGCAGCTATAATAATCTCTCAGGTACACCGATAATAAATCAGCCTCAGGTTGCCATCCTTGGCACGGGAGCCGTCAGGAAAATGCCGGCAGTGGTCGAAACACCCGATGGTGACGTGATAGCGATCAGGCAGATAATGATATTGTCGCTCAGTTACGATCACAGGGTTATCGACGGAGCCCTGGCAGGCAAGTTCCTCAACAGGATCAAGGAAATACTTGAAAATTATACTGATTCCCTTCTTTAAGTTTAAGGGAGTCATAAACAGGAACCGGATACCTTTCTATCCTGATAAAATTATACTCGTCCCTGACGATTATATCTAAAATTGTTATATTTGTTATAATGATTGAAATCAGGGAGAAAATACTTAGCCTGTTATTAGGGCTAATTATTTTTGTTTTGTTGCCTTTTACTGCATTTGGCCAGCAAAAGATACAGAACAGGAAGATTTTTGCAGAAGCCGAATCACATTATCTTTTCTTTGAATATGAGCTGGCAAACCCACTATACCTGCTTCTTGACAAACCCGACAATTATAATATCCAGTATAAGATAGGAACAAGCTACCTGAACATCCCGGGAGAGAAAGACAGGGCAATTCCATATCTCGAATCTGCAGTCAACCATTCGAGCTACGGGGCCAAAGTCAACAGTTTCTCAGAAAAAAAGGCACCGCTTGACGCCTGGTTCTTCCTTGGAAAAGCCTATATGATAAATAACGAGCTTGAGAAAGCTCTTAATACCCTGAATACATTCAAGAAGCTTGCCCTGGAAACTGAGAAAAAAGGCGGGATGAAAAACTTTTCATATATCGATCAGCAGATCGAGGCCTGCAACAACGCCATGAACAGCCAGGAGAATCCTTTCAGGATCAGCAAGGTTCTTCTCAGCAAACAGTTCAGCCAGGGTTCTGTAAATGAAAATCCTGCAGTAAGCTTCGACGGTAACACAATAGTATATACAGAGAGAAGGGGCATCATCAATGCGATCATGTTTTCACGGAAGATAAGGGGAGTATGGCAGGATCCTGTCGAGATAAATTCACAGCTGAAATGCGGTGATGATTGCTCCTCCTGTTCACTTAATTATGACGGAACAATGCTGTTCCTTTATAAAACCGACAATTTCGACGGTAATATATATTCCTCGGAATACGTCAACGGCTCATGGACTCCCATCAGCAAGCTGAACAGGAATATAAATACCAAATTCTATGAATCTCATGCTGCAATATCTCCCGACGGCAAAAAACTGTATTTCACAAGCAACAGGGATGGGGGAATTGGAGGACTCGATATTTACCTTTCTGAAAAAGATGCCACAGGAGATTGGGGCGTGCCGGTAAATCTCGGTGAAAGTGTCAATACTATCTATAACGAAGACACACCATTTGTTACAATCAATGATTCATTGCTTTATTTCAGTTCAGAAGGTCACAGCGGAATGGGAGGTTATGACATTTACAGGAGCCGCCGGTCGGGATCAGGATGGAATTTGCCGGAGAACCTGGGTTTTCCGATTAACTCGACTGATGATGACAGGTTTTTCCAGCCATTCAATAACGACAGGAACGGATTCTATTCCATAACGACAGAATATAAGAAAAAAGAGATCTTCTATATTACACTTACAAATGAGGATATTAACCGGGTCTTTGAAATATCAGGTAATTACAGCCTGAAAGATACTGTTATGCAATTTGATGAGACAAACGCAATATATCTTACCGACAGGGCATCGGGAGATACGCTTGAAACCGTTTATCCCGACAGGTTTACAGGTAAATACAATTTCATTGTTTCTCCCGGAAAATTCAGGATCATTTACACAGGTCCCGAAGGCTATTACCCGCAGTCTGCCGATACGACTGTGCTCGCCGGTAATCCGTCGAAGGTAATACGGATGAAAGATGTCGTGCTCGACAAAAATCCGCCGGCCGGCCAAAAAATAGATCTTTCTAAAATACCGGCTGTAAGGGAAATTGATCCCAGTATACTGGTGAAAGATCTTGCAGTATCCGATGTTTCAGACAATGATTCACAGGATACAACAATCCTTTACTATACTGTTCAGGTCATGGCGCTTTATAATCCTGTAGACATCAGCTATTTCAGATATGTTTCGGATATAAGAGTATTCTATAATGAGGCGGATTACTTCTACAGATATACCACTGGAGTCTTTAAAAATAAAAATGATGCTTATGCCCACAGGGATGACCTTATAAGAAAAGGCTATCCTGATGACCTGTTTATTAAAAAGGTAACAAAAAGATCCGGCGAGAAACCTGTTGAAAGCCGGAAGTACTTTACTATCCAGCTTAAGGCAACAAAGACACCTGTGGATATTAGCCTGACATTCCCCGGATTGACTGGTGTGAGGGAGACAAAAGAGATAGACGGGATGTACCATTATCTGTATGGCAGATATTCGACATCCGAGGAAGCAAAGACTGTTTTGCAGAGAGATCAGTTCAGAAGATTCAGCGATGCATTCGTGAAAGAGATCGGAATCCTGATGAATAACTGACTGTTTCTGACTATTTTGTTTAATATATAACAAATACCTGTCGCGAAATTCTAAAATTACTATCACCTATAACCTACAGGAAAATGAAACATCTTTGCCCTTTCAGAACAATAACTGTCATTTTTTTATTGTTTGCCCTTGGCAATGCGATGACAGCGCAGGAGTCTTCACGCAGGGAATTTCTCAGAGCATTTCAGAACGCGGACACCTATTTTTATTATGATGAGAATTATCTTAAAGCTGCCGGCCTGTATGAACCTCTGGTCGAAGCTCATCCTGATAATTATAACCTTGCAGCCAAGCTGGGTATCTGTTATCTGAATCTGGACGGAAAAAAGGAAGATGCTCTTGTTTTGCTTAAGAAAGCTTCACAGGGAGTCGTATCAAATGCAAAGGAGTACAAACAGACCGGGGAAAAAGCTCCTCTCGATACCTATCTCTATCTTGCAATAGCTTTCCACCAGAATGACAGCCTTGAACAAGCACTCAACTTTTTTAATACAATGAAGAAAAGCCTGGGTGATGAAGACACTTACCAACAGGATTTCATTGATCTTCAGATCAGAAACTACAGGTATGCAATGGAAATGAAGAAGCGCCCTCTGAGGCTCATTACTGATTATTTTGCTCCATGGCTTGCCGATTATCCCGGAGCATGCAATCCGGTTCTTGCCAAAAATGATTCTGTATTCGTATTCACGGTGAAAAATGAAGGTATAACACAGATATATTGCTCATATAAAAAGGATAAAGTCTGGCAAAAACCTTCGAACATCACAAAGCAACTGGGAGGCTATGACAGGTTTTACACAAATTCAATAACTGGTAACGGCAAGATGCTTATCCTGTTCATGGATGACGGAGGTGACGGCAATCTTTATTACAGTACCCGAAAGGACACTACATGGACAAAAATCCGGAGTGTAGGAAGATATGTGAATTCCATTTATTGGGAAGCTCATGGTTTTATAACCCCTGATGGAAAAACAATGTATTTCTCAAGCAACAGACCCGGAGGAGAGGGGGAGCTTGACATCTGGACTTCCGAACGACTTTCCGACGGTTCATGGGATCGTCCGGTTAACCTGGGAAATATTATTAATACTCCCTATGATGAAAGCACTCCATACTTCGACCCTGCTGAAAACGCACTATTGTTCAGCTCGATTGGGCATATAAGCATGGGCGCATATGATGTTTTCAGATCAATAAAGAGAGGATCCGTATGGACCCAGCCTGTCGGTATGCCTTATGCTTTCAACACTGTTCAGGAAAATACAAACTTTATCCTCAACAACAATGCACCTGGTTTCGTGGCAAGCCGATTTGACGATAAAAGCCATCAGAGAAACATATATTCCGTAGTGGCAGTTGATCCGGCTGATGAAATAACAAGAGCTGAGGGTACAATAGTACTCGAGGACGGCATGCAGGTCGATCCTAAAATATCACTTATTACTGTTAAAAATCTGAAAACAGGTGAGGTCATGCAAAATATTCCGGTTGCATCTGACGGATCATTCAATTTCAACATCAAACCCGGCGACTATGAAGTTTATGTCAGCCATGACGGATATAACACTGATACTATTAATCTTAATCTTCCTCTTTATTTTGCAGGAAAATTCCTGGCTGTCAATCCATCCCTTGTACCCGAAAAGGTCTCGGCAGGAGAATTCCTTTCAATCAAAAATGTACTTTTCGACTTTGATAAGGCTGATATCGCCGAGGACGCAAAACCAACACTCGATATCCTGAAAAACATAATGATAAGTTATCCGGAACTGACAATTGAAGTGGCAGGATATACAGATTCAAAAGGACCTCTGGAATACAATAAACGCCTTGCCGACCGACGTGCACAGTCTGTGATCGACTATATGGCTGCATCAGGTATCGACAAGTCAAAGTTCGTGAAAAAAGCCTTCGGAGAATCAAACTTTGTGGCTGTCAATACGAACCCCGACGGTTCCGACAATCCTGAAGGAAGAAAATATAACAGAAGGGTGACATTCGGCGTTGTTAATCCGAAAACAGGTGTTGTAATAAGGCAGGAAGCTTATACACCACAGCATCTCAGACAGCCGGGTTCGATGAAATACAGTATTATCTTAAGGCAGACAAAGGATAAACTGAATTCCGGATATTTTAATAATCTTATAAAGGATGAAATGCTCTTTGTAAGGACTGTCAAGACTGATTCCCTCTATCTTTATGCCCTGGGAGTCTTTTACAACAGGCCAGATGCTGTTACATATCTGGGCAACCTGAGAGAAACAGGGCTGAAAGATGCCTATATTATTAACCAGTATGAACTTGAAAACGCAGCTTCGGGTGGTGACGCTGATTTCACCCTGACAGGTCCATCAACATCACGCAAGGTATTCACAATTCAGCTTAAAGCAACCCGAAACCCGATTGATATAAAAGATATCTTCCCCGGTTATGAGGGTGTCAGGGAGATAAGAAATGGCGACGGTTTTTACAAGTATGTCTTTGGCGAATACACGTCTATCTCAACAGCCAGGGAAGCTCTTGTAAATGTTAAAAAGGACTACAGCGATGCATTTATAAGGGAAATTGAAATCCAATAATTACAGATGAACATTATTCTTATCTGCAATGAAATATAAGGAAATAAATCTTCGGGCTCCCGAGCCCGAAGATCTCGAATTGCTGTATGATTGGGAAAATAATACCTCATACTGGATAATCAGCAGCACCATTGTGCCATTTTCGAAATATACGCTCAAAAGATATCTGGAAAATTCTCATAAGACTATATATGAGACAGGCCAGCTCCGCCTGATGATTGATCATATCCCCGACGGGAAGACTATCGGGACAATCGATCTTTTCGATTTTGATCCGTTTCACAAGCGTGCCGGTGTTGGAATCCTGATTGCTGACGAGGCTTACCGGAGGAAAGGATATGCATCCATGGCCCTGAAATGCCTTATTGACTATTGCTTTGAGACACTTCAGCTTCATCAGCTCTTTTGCAATATTCTAAGCAATAATTCGGAAAGCATGGATCTGTTTAAAAAAATGGGATTTACAGAGGCTGGCATAAAAAAAGACTGGGTGAAAACTAACGACGGATATATCGACGAGCACCTGTTCCAGCTAATGAACTCATCAGACTGATCCGGATGCCAGCAGTCCGCATGCCGCTGAAATATCAGCACCCCTCGATCTTCTGACTGATGCTGAAATACCTGAAATGACAAGCTCGTGCTTGAAATGCATCATTGTGCCGGGGAGGGACGAAAGAGCCTCATCGCCGGGTACAGGATGATAAGGTATCAGATTTATCCTTATTGTTGAACCCAGAAGCAGGTCCTTCAATCCCTGAAGATACCTCTCTGTATCGTTTATATCTTTCATCATAACATAGGCAACGCTCATCCTGCGTTTCTTTTTCACAGGGTACTTTTTCATCAGATCAATTATAACAGAAGCCTGATATAAGCTTTCTGCAGGTACAACTTTTATCCTCTCATCAGGGAACGGGGAAAAAAGACTGAAGGCAAGATTACAATCTGATTCAGCAAGAAAACGTTCAATTCCTGGCAGAATGCCGACCGTTGAAACGGTTATGTCACGCGGACTCAGGGCAAGGCCCCATTGTGCAGTAAGTATAGTGCATGCTTTCAATACATTTTCAATATTGTCCATTGGCTCCCCCATTCCCATAAACACTATATGGTTTACCTTACCTGCTTCCGGAAGGCCTATTACCTGGTTTATCATATCGCCCGCGGAAAGGTTGCCCATGAATCCAAGACGGCCAGTGGCACAGAAAGGACAACCCATACGGCATCCAGACTGTGATGAAATACACACGGTATTGCGTTTACCGTCGGACATATAAACTGTTTCGAAGACAAGGCCGGCATAATTCCTGAAAAGATATTTTATTGTTCCGTCAGATGATACAACTGATGACTCCGGATCATATATGCCGCAAATAAAAAGGTTATCTATTTGATTTTTCAGTTTTCCTGAGAGTTTCGGAAATTCACTTATATCCCTGAGCCTTTTCTTATATATGTTGTTCGCAACGGAAATTGCAGCCGGCATTGTCATTCCTGGAATATCAGCGGCTTTAAGAATATCCGCTGGCGTCAATCCACAAAGTGCTTCCTTTTCCACTATTGTATTTAAGGATTCAAATGTAATCCGATAATTAATAAATCCGAAGTCAAAATTCTCCCAATCCGAAATAAAAATTCCGAAATTCTATTTCTTACCCCTCAAACCATTTTAGATTCCTGCATTGCCGAAACCTCTGTTTTTTTACCCCCCAACCCCCCTGGGGGGATAAGATTTTTTAGATAGCTTCTTAAACCCCCTTTAGGGGGCTTGGGGGTGAACTTAACCTGAAATAAGAAATATGGGGAAATCAAGAATTCTTCTTCCACCATCTGTTAAAATATGATTACATTAAATTAACTTTAACATGTTTTACCAGTCACACTCTAAATTACTACAACATGAACCTGAAAACGATTGCATTCATTTCATTAATCCTGCTTGGATCTTGTACAGGAAGGAACCAAACCTCACAAACGAATCAAAACTCAAATGCCATGACGACCGACACTCTTAAGCAATACGGATATAACCTGCATTTCCTCAGAAAACATGTTGAAGTAATCGAACTGACTTACGGCAATTCCTCAGTTGCCATTGTCCCCGCCTGGCAGGGAAGGGTAATGACAAGCACTGCAATGGGTCCCGCCGGTTTCAGCTTCGGATGGATAAACAGGGACCTCATAGCTTCGGGCAGGTTGCAGCCCCATATAATGCCATTCGGAGGAGAGGAAAGGTTGTGGCTCGGCCCTGAGGGAGGACAATTCTCAATATATTTTAAAAAAGGAGATGAATTTGTATATGACAACTGGCAAACACCTGCTTTTCTCGATACGATTCCATTTACTGCTACCTCTGTTGATGAAACCTCGGCTTCATTTACCTATTATGCAGAAATTGAAAACTACAGTGGCACTCAGTTTAAATTTCAGATCGACAGGAAAGTGACACTCCTTTCGGAAGAAGAGTTATTAAAAGAGACAGGCATTGACCTGAAAGGCATAAACTATGTGGCATATATGTCTGAAAATAAACTGACAAACAAAGGCGACAGGGAATGGAAAAAGGAAACAGGTATGCTTTCAATATGGATGCTTGGCATGTTCATACCGTCACCAGAGGTTACTGTTGTGATACCATTTAAACAGGGAGATGAGAAAGATCTCGGTATTATCGTAAATGACAGCTATTTCGGTAAGATTTCACCCGAAAGGCTTAAGATCTCAGGTAACAATATCTATTTCAGGGCAGATGGGAAAAGCAGAGGAAAGATAGGCCTTTCACCCTTAAGGGCAACAGGGACAATGGGAAGCTATGATTTTGAGAACAATATTCTTACCCTGCTGCTTTGCAAATTGCCTGAAGGCCGAACTGACTATGTGAATTCAGCATGGCAGATACAGGAAGATCCATATTCGGGCGATGCCATGAATTCATACAACGACGGTCCCCTTGAAGACGGATCACAGATGGGCCCGTTTTATGAACTCGAGACCTCCTCCCCTGCTGCGGCCCTTAAACCCGGTGAAAGCATCACTCACAGCCAGATCACGATCCATCTCACAGGTGATGAAAAACTCCTCGACAAGGCCGCAATTCTTAGCCTGGGAGTGTCGCTGGAGGAGATAAGGAAGGCGTTTTAAAAGCCTGCCGGATTTTGGCGCAGGGCACAGGGCGCAGGGTAAAAGGCACAGAGCTCAGGGCACAGGGCGGGTTTCCCCTGAGTTCTGTGCTCTGTGCTTCCTTCCCTGATTTCTGTGCTCTGTGCTCTGAGCATCATTCAAGAATATACTAAACCTGAATTCAGATATAAGTAAGTTACTATTGGATCAGTCCCCTGTTCTTCAGCAGCGGTTCTATCTGTGGTTCGCGACCGCGGAAATTGACATACATCTGCATTGCATCCATTGTGCCGTCTTTTTCGAGGATATTCCTGCGGAACGATTCTGCAGTGGTCCTGTCGAAAATCCCTTTTTCCCTGAATGCTTCAAATGCATCGTTGTCGAGGACTGCGGCCCAGGTATAGCTGTAATACCCTGAATCGTAACCATCAATGATATGAAGGAAGTAGGTGCTTCTGTATCTTGATACTATCTCAGGGATAAGTCCGATTTTGTCGAAATAGGCTTTTTCAAAGCTCTGAACATCAACAACGGCAGGATCTTCAAGTGTATAATATGCCATATCGAGAAGAGATGCAGCAAGGAGTTCAACGTTTATGAAACCCTGGTTGAAATATTTGCTTTTATCCATCTTTCTGATAAGGGATGCAGGGATAGTTTCGCCAGTCTGATAATGCTTTGCATAAATATTCAGGAGTTCGGGTTCGGTTGCCCAATGCTCCATTATCTGTGAAGGAAGCTCAACGAAATCCCAGGCAATGTATGACATGTTGTAGGTGTTCTTGCAGAACAGTCCCTCAAGTGCATGTCCGAATTCATGGAAAAGTGTTTCGACCTCTTCAAGGTTAAGAAGTGCAGGAAGTTCGCCTGACGGACGTGTGAAATTGCAGACAAGCGTTACTACCGGAGCAATCTCTTTCCCGTCAACAACATGGTGGTTGCGGTAACCGCCGCACCAGGCACCCTGACGCTTGCTTTCCCTCGGATGGAAATCCATGTAAAGGACTCCTATATGTGATCCGTCTGCTTCCTTAACCTCGTAAGCCTGTGCTTCGGGGTGAGGAAGAGGACAGTTTGCTATTGGTTCGAAAGTAATTCCATAAAGCTTGTTTGCACAGGTGAAAACGCCTTCACGGACATTGTCAAGTTTGAAATATGGTCTCAACTCGTTATCATCGAGGTCATACTTCTGCTTTCTCAGCTTTTCGGCATAATACCACCAGTCGGAAGGCTCGAGTTTGAAATTTCCTCCCTCTTTGTCGATTATCTTCTGCATCTCGGCTACTTCATTTTTGGCAACAGGTATTGCTTTGCTCCATAAATTGTTGAGAAGGTCGAAAACATTCTGCGGCCTTTTGGCCATCCTGGGTTCAAGGACGAGGTCGGAGTGTGACTTATATCCAAGGAGTAAGGCACGCTGAGCTCTCAGTCTTACTATCTCTGCCAGTATTTTGTTGTTGTCATTTTCATTGCCGTTGTTTCCTCTGTTTGTATACGCATGGAACAATTCACGGCGAAGGTCCCTGTTTTCCGAATACTGCAGGAACGGGAATATGCTTGGTCTCTGCGTTGTGAATGCATACTGGCCTTCCTTTCCTGCTGCTTTGGCGGTTTCGGCTGCAGCATCGATTAGAGGCTGAGGCAGACCGGTAAGTTTATCCTTATTAACAATAAGCTTATAGTTGTTTGTTTCATTGAGCACATTCTGGCTGAAGGTGACACTCAGAACCGATATCTTCTGATTAAGTTTTTTAAGGGTATCCTGGTCAGTCTTGTTCAGGTTGGCGCCATTTCTTACAAACTCCTTATACAGGTTTTCAAGAATGAATTTCTGTTCGGCCGTAAGGCTGAACTGAGCCTGGTTGTCATAAACCTGCTTTACCCTTTTGAAGAGGTCGGGGTTAAGCCTGATCTCATCGTTGTATCCGGCAAGTTTCGGAGATATCTCCAGTTCGATGTTCTGAAGCGAATCGTTTGTGTTGGCTGAGGCCTGGGCGAAGAATGTCGTAGAAACCCTTGTCAATAGTTCGCCTGCCCTGTCGAGAGCTCCGATAGTATTGTCAAAATCAGGTTCTTCGGTATTTTTAACGAGTTTTTCGATATCCTTTCTCCCCTGTTCCATGCCTTTTTCGAATGCCGGCATATAATGTTTCGCCATTATTGTTTCAAAAGGCGGCACCTGGAACGGAGTGTTGTATTCCTGGAAGAATGGATTGGAAAGGTCAGCTTCAGGCTTATTTTTACATGAGCTGAAGGATGTGGCGGTCAATCCCATAATAAACAGAATTTTAAAAAGATTTTTCACGTTTTGAAATATTAAGGTTAAATATTAATATTCTGAATGTTATGCAAAATAAGCTCTTAAAAGGATGTTATCAAAACAAATGAAAGACTTTTTAAGAATAAATATTTATTACTTTTGTCGGCGGCAAAGCAGGGCGCAGGGCGCAAGACTGCAAGACTGCATGACTGCAAGACCTGCATGACTGCGAAGCGCGTAGCGCTGAGCAAAAGGAGAGATGGCAGAGTGGTCGAATGCGGCGGTCTCGAAAACCGTTGTCCGCCTTCCGGTGGACCGGGGGTTCGAATCCCCCTTTCTCCGCAACTCCTTATCATTCCCATCCGCCAGCCGGCGGATGGGATTTTTGTTTTATGTCTTTCCAACTGAGGCCCGCCTCAGGGAGGAAAGGCATAAAACAAAAATACCTTACGACTGAAAGGAGTAAGGGAATGATAAGGAGTTGCAGGGAACCTCCCTCTGGGATCGCCGAAGGCAATCCAAAACCATGCCACACATGAGTGAGCGCAGCTCACTAAGGAGCAATTTGTTGTTGCTGGGACCTCCCAATAGGGATCGCCGAAGGCAATCCTCAAACGTGTCGGTCTCACCCCTGATCCCACGCCGAAGCGTGGCAGGCTCTCTCCCAAGGGCGAGGGGAACGCCTGATTGGGCATTTCGAATCATGCTCGCCTCAAGGAGGAAAGACATAAAACAAAAATCCCTTACGACTGATAACTTCGAACCTCTGCGGAAAAATCTGCGTAACTCTTCGAGAAAATTTTTCAGAGTTTCAGGGTTTCAGGGTTCTCGCAGATTTATGAAGATTTTAACGCAGGTAAGAGCAGAAATAGGCTAATTTTAAAGGTCCCAAATCAAAATACAAATAAAACATGAAAACAGATTACGGGAAAATTCACCGGCATTCAAATCAGGGGTTATCATCCATCCCGGGGAAGAAAGTCAAAGAGAAAATCCTGAACATGGATTTCTGTTCTTTCAGACATTTCCTTATTGCATACTGCATATTCTTTTTGTGTGTCTGGGGATTCATTTCTTGCACTTCACATTTAAAATCAGATCCTCACTGCTATGATATTAATACATTGAGAAGTTCGAAAGAGAATTTTTTGTTTAAGGAGCAGTTAACATATATCCCGTTGGAGACCAACCCCGACTGTCTGATCGGAGGAGTACATAAAGTAATTCTGACATCTGATTTCATTTTTATTCAATCAGGAGATTTGTTTTACCAATTTGAAACAAACGGGAAATATATAAGAAAAATAGGCGCAAAAGGCAGGGGACCGGCGGAATACGGCATAATTACAGATGTTGCCGTTGATGAAGCCCTGGGACAGGTTTATATCTGTGATCTTAAAAAGATCTACATCTATGATTTTTCCGGCAGGTACATTGGTACTAAAGATCTTGACGGTTTCAGCAAGCGTCTTGAAGTAATCAATAATATATATGTCGTTTATCCTCTCAACTATACCGGGAATGAACCATGCATGCTGAAAATTATAGATGAAAATGACTCCTCCACATGTCTCAAAAACAATGTCTTATATAACAGCCAGGATTTTTTCCAGGTATATGACATAAAGAATTTCCAGAGACTCGGTAAAGAATTAATCTTTCACCAGCAGTTCAATGATACTGTTTATAGTTTTGATCCCCGCGACAAATCACTTTCAGCAAGATATTATTTTGACTTTGCCGATGCAAAGTTTCCTATTGATTTGCTGGAGAATATTGACAAGTATCAGGACAAATCTTCAGGTTACGGGTATCTTGAAGATGTCTGTGAAAATGGAAGTTATGTTTTTGTAACAATATTCTATAAGGGAGGAAGTGAAAAATATGTAATAAACAGGAAAACCGGAAGGAGCTATGCCATAAATAAAAATCAGTACCTGATCTGGCCCCGGTGGAGTGATGACAATGGCACTATGGTCACATTTTTGCAGGTCAGCAACCTTAAGAAACACAAAGACGAAATTACAGATACCAGGCTAAAGAATTTAGTATCCGGTTTGAAGGATGAAGACAATCCTGTTATTGTTCTGATGAAATAGCAAAGATGGAAGTATTTTTAGTTTGTGCTATTTTTGTAAAACACATAATAATTGAATTCACGGTTTGTTAATTCCCTGAAGAAAGCCTTCTGCATCTTCGCACACCCTTAGATTAGCATGAGCTTACTTAAGATATTTAAGAGTTACGATATTTTGGTTATATATTATTGAATTATAGCTTTTTATTGTTCTTTCCTTTAATTGACGA
>Ga0172370_10000853_pt1 | contig 47306 bp, 67 predicted proteins | sample LakKiv5m_FD_114538 | JGI IMG/M metagenome (GOLD analysis project Ga0172370, IMG submission 114538) | Freshwater microbial communities from Kabuno Bay, South-Kivu, Congo - kab_022012_11.5m | ecosystem: Environmental > Aquatic > Freshwater > Lake | place: Democratic Republic of the Congo...
AAATTATTTAGATTTTTTTCCTTTACCTTTTAATTCTTCAGGTACATCATCATCTTTATCATTTTTATCTTGTTTCTTTTTTTCTGTTGAACTATTTTGTTTTTCAATCCAATCTAATTTACCTAAACCATTTTGTCTCATTGTTAATCCTATTTTACTTTGAACACTATTTGCTTTATAACTTACACTAACAACTCTTGCAAATACATTATCTCCTTTTGATAATATATTATTAGATTCTTTTCCGACAAAGTTTTTGTTTTTAGCATCAAAACTTACAAAGTCATTCATTAATTGTGAAACATGTATTAATGCATCAAAAGGGCCTAAACCCATGAATGCACCAAATTCAGCAACTTCTTTTATTTGACCTTCATAAACATTTTGTAAATCTGGTCTGAAAGCTAACAATGAATAATCTACATCAACATATGCATTACTATCCCCAGGGATTATTTTTGCACTGCCTGTTTTATTTATCTTTACTACGCCTAACACAACACCAATATCTTTGTCTACTTTTCCTATTTTCTCATCATTAAGTAAACCTTTCAATACTAAATTCAAATCTGCACCAAATGTGCTAGGAGGTATTCCTACAACATCTTCAACATCAATTACATAAAACATTCATATCCCTCACTAAATTAATAGAAGTCATAATAACGATTCTTTTTTAATATAAATACTTTTTTGTTTTGAGATTTTAGTTTTTGTGCTAATTCCATATCATTTGTTACAAACAAATCTGCTTGCATATCCAAGAAATCATTATCTGCATATTTTGAATCACCAGTAAAAATTACTGATATATTATTTCTTTCAATAATTTTATTTACTAAATTCAAACATCTTGCATATTTTGAGTTTTCAGTTGATAATTTCTTTAATTCAACAATAACACTTGTTGGAATAATATATTTTACATCACCAAATTCTTTTTCAACATATGAAAAAAAATCATGACCATCGCACAAAGTAATTAACGCACTTGTGTCTATTGCCACTTTTGTTTTATTTTTGGACGATTCCATAACCATATAATCTCCATCCATTTGATGAACGTCTACTTAAAGATACTTTTTGACCATCTTCTACTATTGTTGAACTACGCATTGCAAATTTTATTAAATTTCCTTTTACAGAAATAACTGTACCTACAACAGTACCTGTTCCAACAGTAATTATTAATGCTTCTTTTACTTGTAATGGTTTTTTCATATCATCTAAAAGTAATCTATCTATAATATGTAAATCAATATTTAATTCCATTCTTGGTTTAGGTAATTCTCCTAAATGACCAACAATCTGACCTTTCAATTTGTCATTCTGTGCAATACTAGGATCTAATGATGTGCCTATAGCAATTAATCCCCCGGGACAAGCTTCATCTAATTTCCCAAATTCTGTATTCAAAGATAAAACTTTTGCAATTAAATTTTTATTGTCAACGCCAGGTGCAATTTCAATAGTATCTCCAATTTTTAATTTACCTGAAACAATTGAACCACCAATTACTCCACCAATTAATTTATCTATTTCCTGACCTGGTTTATTCACATCAAATGATCTTACAACATACATTTTCATTTGTTTATTTGCATCACAAATAGGGTTTGAAAAATAATTTGTCAATGCGTATATCAAAACATCTTTATTAATACTATGATTTGCAGATACTGGAATAATAGGAACATTTTCAAATCCTATCTCAGTTAAGAACTTTTTGATTTGATTGTAATTTTCTTTTGCTTGTTCTTCTGTTACCAAATCAATTTTATTTTGAACAACAATTAATTTATCTATCCCGGAATATTTTGCAGCCAATAAATGTTCAACTGTTCTTGGTTGAGGACATTGTTCATTTGCAGCAACAACTAATATTGCACCATTAATAATTGCAACACCACTTAACATAGTTGCCATTAAACTTTCATGGCCAGGAGAATCAACAAAAGAAACTCTTTTGTATGGTTCTGTCTTTGCACCACACTTAGGACATTTATCTAAATTAGTAAATCCATCTAATTCACAATTAGGACAATATTTAAAAACAATATCTGCGTAACCTAATCTTATTGAGATACCTCTTTTTAATTCTTCAGAATGAGTATCAGTCCATTTACCAGTTAACATTCTAGTTAATGATGTTTTACCATGATCAACATGACCAATAACTCCTAAATTTATTTCTGATTGTGAGGCATTCATTAAATCACTTCAATTTCATTTCTTCTCTGCAGCTGCTGCTTTTGGGAATAATTCATCTAAGTTTACACTTGAATCTAATTCTAATATTTTAACATTTATTTGTTCAACTGATTCATTAATAGTATCTCCAAAAACAGTTTTTCTTCTCTTTTCTCCTTTATGTGTTGGCTTAAATGCAGTTCCTTTACTTAATAAAACTTTTTTGTTTACTGAGCCTGAAACAAAAGGTACCATTGGAAAACCTGTTTTATTTGATCCACCAGTTATTTGACCTTTACCTTTTAAATTTAAAGCACTTAAATCAACTGTCTCACCTAATTTCTTAGTCATGAAAACAGGAGCATCTGTTTTTACAGTATATGTCTTTTTTGTTTTTGGATTTGCTAAATTTACAATCATTTTAACCCCTCATAAAATATTTCTATGCAATACTATTATGTAGTATTACAAACCATAAGTATTATACAAATTAAATAATTCTTCAACAAGCTCAGGATAGTCATCTGTTAAGTATTTTTTGACTACTTCTCTCTGAGAAGAAGGTATATATATATATAATATAGCATTTACATTTAAATCTATGTCCTTTTCAAAGCTAATATCATCACTAGAAACAGCCACTTCATCATCCTTTTTGGCTTCGCCTACGGCTTTGCCATTTATTTGAATTTGTTTTATAGTACCTACTTCTTTGCCATTCCATATTACTTTTGAGCCTGGTTTTAATATTCCATCTAGGACTTTAACTCCAAATATAGCTGGCTTGTTTTTTCTAAAAACACAATCTTTGAAGATCTCCAATTTAAATGGTACTCTTATATCCTTAAGCTCTTCTTCTTTTTTCTTACTTGTTTGTTCTTTTGACCATTTTTCATAGTCTTCAAAAATCTTGTAAACAACATCTGAACTGAATATGATTATACCTTGTTGTTTTGCAAATTGTTCAATTTCAGGGCTAATTTTAATATTAAAAGCAAAAATTGCACTATATAAGTAATCATCACGGGCAAAAAGCCTTGCTTCCAAAACATCTTCCTTTGTTATATTACCTTGATCTAATTTACCTATAGAAACATTGTTCTTTTTTGCAAGAGATACTATTGCATCTAATGACCCTTGAGTATCTGCTCTTACAATGATTCCTTTATCTTTTAATGTTGAAACTGTTCTTTTTGTATTTTCTATTTTGCTAGCTTCATTTTCAGTTATTACTGAAATCTCATCTCCTGAATTTACATAATCAGGATCATTAAATACTACTTTCAAACCACATGCTGCGCCTACTGTTTCAACAGCAGTCAAACCTGATTTAACTGTTCGTAGATCAGTTAATGCACTAGGTCTCAAAAGTTGTTTTATTTTAGTTACATAAATATTATCTTTTGAATCTATTTTAACAAAATCATTTTTGTGAAGTTGGCCATCATAAAGAATTAAATCACAAGTCTTGCCAAACCCTTTTGTTTCATTTATTTCTAAAATAACTGCTTTACCAGGACCTTCAACATCCAATGCTAAATTTGCTTCTAAATATTTTTGAGAAAGCCCTGCTAAAAAAAGTAATAATTCTGGTATTCCAATTCCACTTTTTGAACTCAAAGGTATCAGAAGAAGTTTTTTTGTCATATCTTTATTATTATCAAATCTTTCTGAGTCAAAACCGTGTTCAGATAATTGAGACATTATAGTATAAAATTTTTCATTAAACTCTTGTGCATAAAGAGTTTTGCCTTCATCAATTTCTTTGAAAACATTTATAAGGTTTTGACCTTCAGGATAACCTTTCATTTTGTCGATTTTTGTTACTGCTACAACAAAGGGAGTTTTGTTTGCTTTCAAATGATTTATTACTTCAACAGTCTGAGGTTGAACACCTTGTAAAATATCAATTACCAAAACACCAATATCTGCAATAGCAGTACCTCTTTCACGCAAAGTAGAAAATGCTTCGTGTCCAGGAGTATCAATAAATAATAAACCTGGAATCTTTAAATTAAAACCATATTTTTGTATTAAATTTCCTGATTGTTTTAAAATTAGTTCTAATGGGATTTCAGTTGCACCTATATGTTGAGTTATTCTACCTGCTTCTTTATCTGCTATTGCAGTACCTCGCAAGTAATCTAATAAAGTAGTCTTGCCATGATCTACATGACCACCAACAACTACAATAGGTGCTCTTATCAAAGCAATCACCTAATTACTTCTTTTCTTTTTTAGAAGTTTTAGAAACTTTAGAAGTTTTAGATGCTTTTTCTTCTTTGTTATCTTTAGATTTTGTTACCCATTTTACTTTTGATGATTTTCTTTTTAATTTTAACATGTTTAATTCACATTTGCCTGAACAAAAATTGTATGCCGTACCATCTTTTTTTACATACAGAATACCTGTTCCTTCAGGGATGTTTTTATTACAAAAACTACATTTCATTTACATCACCTTGCAGCAATATCCTTAGCTTCTTTTTGAGTATTAACTAAAATCATTACGTCCCCTTTCTTTATTCTTCCTTTAACATTTCTTCTTTTTATTCTTCCTTTTTCAGGGCCGTCTAAAATTTTACATAATACTTGAGTTACTTCACCAGAAACTCCAGTTCTTTTTATTACATTAACAACTTCAGCAGGTGTTCCGTATTCTTCATTATCAGCCATCAGCAATCACCCACTTTACTTTATTAATTCTTTAATATTCTTTACTAAGTCATCTAATTCTTTTTTAGCAACACCTTCATTTACTATTGCTATACAAGAAGCACTTACATTTAATCCTGACACTTTTCCTAATTCTTTTCTGTCTGAAAAATAAGTAAATGGTATTTTCTTTTCTGTGCATAAAACTGGCATATGGTATAATAATTCTTCAGGTGTAACATCTTGAGCCATAATAACTAATTTAGCATTAGCTCTTTCAATCATTTTAGTTACTTCGTTTACTCCTGCTTTTACTTTACCTGTTTTTGCAACTTTGCCCAAAAAATCTACAATCTTAGTTGTTGTTTCTTTAGGTACTTCGTATTTTACATATTGTGGCATAATCATTCCTCCTTCAAAAAGTCATAGCCGTTAAATGTTATTTAAATGTCTTAAAATAAGATATTTTTAATTTATAATATATAAGGGAAATAAAGATTTATAAAGGCAACTCTTAAAAACAGCCATTTTATGAAGGATTTAATGTATAATCAAGGCATTAATCTTTGTTTTAGAATGTTTTTCTGGGCGCGTCTAATATCTTCAGATTTATAATATCTAGTTCTTGTACTTGCACCTAATTTAATCTCTGCTGGCTTTTTGTAATCTTTTAATATTATACCTCTTTTTAGCATGTAATCAGCAATTCTGCCTGCTTTAACACCAAATCGCTCTAATATAGGTTTATAACCTACCAACAATGCATTATTTGCACTCAATATCTCTTTTATTATTATATTTCTTAGAAATACTAATTCATTTTTTTCAAGATATTCTTTTGTCAAAAAAAGAGTCTCTAATATTCTTTCAAATATTTTTGTATTTCTAAATGGCCCAGATAAATAAAGTAACTTCAAAATTGTATCTGAATAATCATTAAATCTATTATCTGATAACATCCCTAATAAATCAGACACTTCAGAAACAGTTAGTTTTCTATTATATGCCTTATCAATTAATTGTGACAAAGCAACACTTATATTATTTACAGGCACATCAACTAAACTATCATATAATTTAGACATACCAAAAATAAATAAGAAAAATATAAAAATAGATGTTAGAATCTCAACGAAGGGGTTCTTTTGGGGCCAGTGTCTCTTCGCTGTTCTGTTGCTAGAAATCCATCTTTCTTTGCCCTTAATGTCCCATAAAATAGTTTATTTGGATTAGGTGTTGTTTTTAATTCGAATTTCTTTCCAGTAATTAATTCTTGTTTTTTAGCCAATGCTCTCAACAATAATTCTTGCTGAGGAATGGATTTTCGAAAAATAGTAATTAATGCAGTTATTTGATTTCTATCTGCACGAGAAATATGAGTTAAAATAATTTTTCTTAATGCTCTACCAAATTCAGGATTATTGGTATCATAATGTAAATCAATCAATTTAGGGATTAAACTATAAAATGATTTTCCATTTATTGATAATCTTTCAAATATTCTTATAATAGTTACACCAAACTTTGGAAAATAATCCAAATTGTTTGCAATGCTCAATAATGATTCAGCTTCCAATGAATTCAAATAAAATGATTTATCAAATGACAAATAATTTAAATTATTAATATATTGTAATTGTTCAGAAACACTTAACCCTTTGAATTCGTTATAAGTATAAAACACTATATTCTGTGCAATATCATTTGCATAACCAACTACCATAATAATCCCTAAAAGAAGAAAGAAAAAAAGATATTTAAATGTTTGTTTTAAATTACTTGAATTCGAACTTAACTTTATGATCCATTATTTCAACTGCATTTGATTCATCAGTCAAATTTAACAAAGTTAATTTTGTATTAGTATCATTCTCAAATTCTTTCTTGCATGCATTCAAAATAGTTAAAGCATTTTTAGTAACATAAATAGTTAATGCTTTTGTATCCTGAGGAGAAAATTTTAATTTCTTTCTTTCGTCCTGAACTAATCTTCGTAATTCCTGAGTAAACCACAAATCTTTTGTTTTTGCATCAAATTTATCATCAACAAATACTTTCACAATTTCATTTTCTGCAAAAGGTAATTTCTTTTCACTGTCCAAGAATTCTACTTCATTAACATTTAACATTTTTTCTAATGTCGATATTAATAGTTCTACTTTAACTTCTGATTTTTTGTAGAGAATATAACATTTAGGTATGGTCCATCTTAATCTCAATTTTTGTTGTTCTCTCAAACCTAAACCTAATTGAACAATATCTAATACCAGATCCATTTCTTTTTCTAATTCTTTATTAATTAATTCTTTGTCACAATCAGTTATATTTGTTAAATGAATACTATTAAAATTAAAATTCTTATAAATATATTCGGTTATGTGAGGTAAAATAGGAGCCAATAATTTCATTGATTTTCCAAATATATATCCAAACACCAAAGACATATTTGTTTTATCTTCTCTTCCTTTTGCTACTTTCATATATTTTCTACTAAAATCTTCAATTAAGAAATATTCTAGAACAGGCATGATTTTATAAAAATTATAATTATCATAATAATCTAATACTTCTTGTTTAACAGAATTGAATCTAGAAATTATCCATTTGTCTTCAATACTTAATTCAGTTGGCAAATCTTTCGATGATATATCTAGATTACAATCTAAATATGTTTCCATATAATTTGCAACATTAGTTAATATATTGAAAAATTTACCTGCATCTTTTAACATATCTAAACCAAATGCGAAATCTTCACCATGCAAATTCTTAACTAAATAATATCTTAACGAATCTCTATTATATTTCTCAATTGCTTCGTCAGGTCCAATTGCATTACCGTGAGATTTATGCATTTCTCTTTTGTTAACATCAGTAATCATACCATGTACTAATACAGATTTAAATGGTGTTTTATCAAAACAAATTGTACTTAGAATCATTTGTGAATTCCACCAACCTCTGAATTGATCTGTGCCTTCTAAATTAAAATCTGCTGGCCAAAATCTTTTGAATAATTCTTTTTCATGAGGATAATTTAATGCACCCCATGAACTTGCACCAGAATCAAACCAAACATCTAAAACATCAGGAATTCTTTTCATTACTCCCCCACATTTACATGAAAAAGTATAATTATCTATTTCTGGTTTATGTACACCTAATACTGTTCTTGTGATTTTCTTACCAGTATGTGAATCTAACTCATCAAAACTACCTAATACTTCGTGCTTTTCACATTTATCACAAACCCAAACAGGCAAAGGAGTACCCCAATATCTAGCTCTAGATACTGGCCAATCACTTAAGTTACTTAACCAATTTGTAAATCTTGATTCTGCAAACTGTTGAGCCCATTTAACATTTTCATTATTCTTTAATAATTCATCTCTTATAGATGTAATACGCAAAAACCATTGAGGCATTGCAACTTGCAATAAAGGAGAATTACATCTCCAACAAATCGGGTATTCATGTGAAATATTTTCTCTAAATAATAATGCACCAATATTTTGTAAATCATCAATTACTATTGAATTAGCATCCCTGGCTCTCATACCTTTATATTTTCCTGCTTCATCATTAAAAATTCCTTTTTCATTTAAGCAAGTATACGCAGGTAAACCACATTGCATACCTACTTCGAAATCTTCTTTACCATGACCTGGAGCAGTATGTACTAAACCAGTACCTGTATCCATTGTAACATATCTATCTGACATTACTACTCTAAAACAATTATCTAATTTAGGTAATGCTAATAAAGAATTTAATGGATTTGTATAATGTAAACCCTCTAATTCTTTTCCTTTATATTCTTTTAATATTCTAAAACCAGCTTCTAACTTATTTGCTAATGGCTCTAATAGTTCTTTTGCAACTATCCAAGTTTCACCAGCAACTTCTGCATCAACATATGTTGCAGTAGGGTGAACCATAACACCTACATTTGATGGTAGTGTCCAAGGAGTTGTTGTCCAAATAATTAAATATCTATTATCATCAGATTTAAATTTTACAAAAATAGAGGTATCATCTAATGTTTTGTGTTCAATTTCATTAAATGATAATGCAGTACCACATTCAGGACAAAAATGAACAGGATATTTACCTTTGTAAAGCAAACCTTTTTCATCTGCTTTTTTAAATGCCTGCCATAATGCTTCAATATATGTTGGATTCAATGTAATATATGCATTTTCATAATCCATCCATACTCCTAAATTAAGGAAATCTTTGTTCATATCATCAATATGTTCAGTCGCAAACTCAATACACTTTTTGATAAAATTCTCCATACCATATGCTTCAATATCTTCTTTGAATTTCAAGCCTAATACTTTTTGAACTTTACTTTCAATTGGTACACCATGTGTATCATAACCGGCTTTTGCAAATATATCAAAACCACGCATAGCTTTGTATCTAATTGCAACATCTTTACCGATTTTATTTAATGCAGTACCAATATGACAATGCCCGGTAGCATATGGTGGGCCATCCATAAAATAGAAAGTTTTTTTGCTTGATTTATTTTTAGCTAAAAACTTTTGTCTTAGATTTTCTTTTTCCCAATATTGTTTTATTTGTAACTCTTCTTTAAGTGTGTATGGTAGCATGGAGATCTCCATTGATCTTTCAGAATCTTCTTGGACCTCTCATTGGTCTTCTTCCTCTTCGGTCATCGTCAGTTTTTATAACTTTTTCTTTACCAGTATATTCAAATTCTTCAACTTTATGAGTAAAATCTTCTCTTGATTTAATTATTCCTTTTGCTAATTGATATTCTCTTGCTAATAACCAAAAGATCAATGCAATACTTTTTTTACCTTTGTTATTACAAGGAACAGTATAATCAATATTTGTTAAACTGTTATTTGCACTACTCAATGAAACAACAGGCACACCTAAATTTACTGCTTCATGTACTGCTTGTTTATCTAAACTAGATTCAACAATAAAAATTAATTGTGGTTCAAAGAATCCTTTTATTCTTGGGTTTGTGAATTTACCAGGGATAAATCTTCCAACATATGGTTTTGCACCAATTATTTTACAAAATTGTTCTACTGCTGTTTTTGCAAATATTCTTCTACCTACAACCGCTACGCCATCAGCATCAAAATTTGCAATAAACTTTGCTAATAATCTTATTTTATCATCAATAGTTTCAATTGAGAATACTTTCAAACCATCTTTTCTTAATTTAAAAATATATTTTCTCATACCTTTTGATTTATATCTTGTACCTATATGAATACCTGATTTCAAATATTCTTCTGGTGTTACTAATAAATCTTTTCCCATAATATCCCTCTAATTATATCCTCTAAATAATTTCTACTTAATTTATTTAAGTAAACTTTCGATAAATATTAATTCATTCAACTTTGCCAAACGCTCGCCTGAAACTGTTCCAGTTTTTATATATGGAATTTTCCAGCCTACTCCTAAATGAGCAATTGTATTATCATCAGTTTCTCCTGATCTGTGTGATATCACACATTGAATATCATTTTTCTTTGCTAACTTAACTGTTTCCAAAGTTCTTGTTATTGTTCCAATTTGATTTACTTTAATCAAAATTGCTTTGCTTGATTTTTTCTTTATTCCTTGCAATAATCTTTCTTGATTTGTTGTATACAAATCATCTCCACATACTAATGCATTAGTTTTTTTCTGCAAATTTGCAAATGCATCAAAAGAATCCTCAAAGAAAGGATCTTCTATGTATGCTATCTTTTTATGCTTCTTTAAAAATTCTTTCCAGAATTCTACAAATTCATTTTCTGAATATTTTTTATTTTCAAAATGATATTTTAATTTTTCATAAAATGATGATGCCGCAACATCAAAACCATATCTTGACTTTTCACCAACTTCATCTAATGCAGTTTCCATAAATTCAATTGCATTATTAAAATTGATTTGTGCTTGAATAGCCCCTTCATCATTTTTACCAAAAAATATTTTTTTCTTTTGCAATTCACTTTCAATTTTTTTGTAAACATCAATATTTAAACGAACATTATCTGCAACACTTTTCTTTTCATTCAATACTAAAAATTCTTGAACAGGAATTTTGTTGTTTGAATGTAAGCCTCCGCCAAATACATTTCCTAATGGTTTAGGAATATCTTTAGTTTTAGCTTTTGGATTTAAGTATTCAAATACTTGAATTTTGTTCTGTTGCGCTTTGTATTTCAAAAACAACATTGATAATGTAACTGCTAAGTTACCTCCAATTTCTTGAAAATTTGGAGTCTCATCTAATTCTTCTAACAAAGAATCAAATTCTTCTTGATTATCAAAATCAAATGCTTGTTCAATTGATTTTTTATTTTCTTTAAAAAATTTAAAACTTAAATCTATATTTGGTTTTCCTTTTTCTAAAGGATAAGCTAATACTTCATGTGTGCCAGTACTTTTTCCAGCAGGAGCAATTGCCCTAATTATCGAATTATTATATTTTAGATATGCACAAATTGTTGGAGATCCTCGAGAATCGTACATTTTTAATAACTCAACTGCTTGCATGACATCCCTTTCCTAAATACTTATAGAATTATTTCTGAAATTTTAACAAATCATTTTGATATTCTGAGCTAGATAATAACATTCGTCTACAACAATATTTTTTGATTTGTAATTCATTCAATGCATCTTTTGTACTCTTGCCTTTAGCAACTAAATCTTTGTATTGTTCGTAGTATTCACTTACTGGAAAACCACAACTAAAACATCTTACAGGTACTAACATTTTACATCTCTCCAACATATATATGATTTTATCTCTTTGAATGTTGTTTCTTAGCTCTTGCTTTTCTACCCAATGGTTTCTTAGATTCAACTTTTCGCACATCATCAACTAAGAATCCTCTATTATAATTTAATATCTTCTGAGTTAATTCTAAATCATCAAAGAATTGTACAAATGCTTTTGCAATACAATTTCTTACTGCAACCATTTGCCCCATTGTACCTCCACCATGAACATTAACATCTATATCTACTTTGTGAGGTAATTCTTTATTATGTTCTTCAATTATCAATATAGGTTCTCTAACAATATCCAAAATAAATTTATTTGATATATTTGTGTAGGGTATTTTATTAATTACTATTTTTCCTTTACCTGATTTTATTATCGCTCTTGCAACAGCACTTTTTCTTTTACTTGTTACTTGAACTGCTTTTCCTTTTTTTGTTTTTACTGTGCTTGGCTTAGATAATGATTTTGGCATTTTTGTTATTTTTGGTTTTGGTTTAACTTCTACTGGTTTCTTTTCTTCAACTTCATATTGACTATAATCTTCTCTCTTTCTGCCAAATCTTCCTCTTTGGAAATTTCCCTGATTGTTAAATACCATAATCTCACCACTTAGCACCTATTCTTTTACTCAAATCTGATAATTCAATATATTTTAATCCTTGTTTTATTTTTGCAACGCCAACTGTTTTACATGTTTTGTTTTCATCATTGCCTATATACACCATTAATTTTTTTGCAGCAGCTACTCCTCTAGATCCAGTAGGTAGCATTCTCACAATTGCATTCTTCAAAATTAAATGTGGTAATCTAGGATATTTTGGACTATATTCAGGATTACCTTTATTTCTATATGTAAATCTTTTAGAATAATCTTCAACAATTACTTTTGGATCTCCAGTAATTATTACTTTTTCTGCATTGTAAATATTTATTTTTTCACCATTCAATAATTTTTGTGCAACAAATGTAGATAATCTACCCAAAACTAAACCTGATGCATCATAATTTTCTGCATCTTTTTTTGGCAAAACATTTTTTGTTTCTTTCTTTACTACTTTTGCACTAACTTTTTTTTCAACCATAAAATATCACACCTTTATTTTGTGGGACTGTTGTAATTTTTACTTTTAAAAAATATCAACTGAACCATAAATATCACCAATAAGTTTACTTAACTAATATTACGCTTTTTCCATCTACTTTATCTTTGATTAAATCATTTAATGATTTTACTTCACCTTTTGCAGATTCTATTTTTTCTGCAGCTGCTTTCGAACATCTGTATGCGTAAACTTTTACTTTTGTTTTAATATCTCCAAATGCCAAAACAGTACCTGGAACAATAATTATTTTATCTTTGTTTTTCTGTGCTAATTGATCTAATTTGTAAACATTCACACTAGGAAATAATCTTGCGCTTACATCCATTGCATTAGCTACCGCTAACAAATATCCTTTCTTTTCTTTCTTTCCTGTTCTTTCTAATTCTATTATCAAATCTTTTTTTGCATTATCTAATAACTTATGTTTCATTTCTATCCCTCATAAATATAATTAATCTGGGGAGAGGCTCAAAAAACCCTTTACATGGTGTAAGCGTAAAGCGTTTATGGAAAACCAAGACTCCTCAGTCTTGAGAGGATTTTAAAAATCCTCAAATGCAGGGGGAGAGGCTCGAACTCTCGAAGGCCTAAGCCACAGGGTCTTAAGCCCTGCCCATTTGACCACTCTGGAACCCCTGCCACTATATGCCTTTTACACAAAAGGCCTTCAGTCCACTCCAAAACTTATGTTCTGTTTGTGTACATACACAAAAAAATTGTTTACACAATTTTATAATTATTCTTCTTTAACTTTCTTTGATTGCCTAAAAATGGCTTCTTTTTGAGAAGACTTTTTAGGACCTGTTAATCTTTTGAATCCTCAGAGTCTAAAGATTTACTGGTTTTTGATTTTGATTTTTTTGTTGTTTTCTTTTCTTCAGTATCAATTGATTTTCCAGATAATTGAGACTTTAATTCATTTAAATCTTCAACTAAAAAATCACATGATTCTTTTATTATTACATCTAAATCTAAATTACCAAAAGGACTAATTCCCAAAATAAATTCATCCTCTTTGAATTCAATTTTTAATGCTTTATTTGATTTAGATTCACAATATCTACAAACATCACAAGCATAAGGATCTTTCAAAAATATTTTGTTAGCTTTCTTTTCTAAAAGATCTGCTGGACAAACACCATCAATGTTTTCTAAATTTGAATTCTGTTTTATACTTGCTAAATTGTAAAAAAATACACTTGCTGGACTATATTTTGTATGTAGTTCACCAGTACCTTTTTTAACTAACAATTCTAATTCTAAATTCTTTCCTTCAGTTAATTTTACTAATGGTATGTGTTTCAAAGGAATTTCTAAATTACCAGAAATATCTCCAGAATAAACAGTACCAGAAGTTTTTTTCAAATATAAATGATGTTCATTATCATCAATATCATCAGAATATATTGGCACTAATCCAATTCTGTGTGCTAACATTTCATCAGGCATTACGCTTTCATTTTTGTAAATTGAAACATCAGATACAGCATAAACTGGAACATGTAACATTATTGTTCTTCTGATTGCACTCAAAATATCGTTTCTTGAGCCTTGAACTAAGAATTTATAATCAAATCCTTCTTTCTTCAAAAATTTTGTTTGCATCTACCCACCATCTAAATCCAATATAACTTTAATATAACTATTGTTTTTTCTTTGATAAGAATTTCTTCTTTGGTCTACAACCATCATGTGGTAATGGAGTTACATTTTCAATTTCAATTATATTCATTCCACTTCTTGTCAATGAAGTTATTGCTGCATCAGCACCTTGCCCAGGATTTTTTGATTTTATTCCTCCTGCAGCTCTTACTTTTACAATAATACTTTCAAATCCTTTAGATTTCAAAGTTGCAGCTACATTTTCCGCCATTTTCATAGCAACATATGGAGAACCTTCTTTGTGTTGACTTTTTGTTAATATTCCTCCAGATGATTTTGCTAATGTTTCTGCACCAGTAATATCTGTTGCCAACATCTTTGTGTTATTGTATGTTGAATAAATATGTACAATTGCTACTTTCATAATTAACACCTCACTCCTCTACCTTTACAGCATCTACATTTCCTGATGGAGTTTCTTGGTTTTGTGTTGAACTTGCATCTTTTTCTGATTCCTGTTTTGCATCTTCTTTCTTTTTATGTAATTCAGGTTTCTTCATTTCAACTTCTAATACTTTTGGTTTTTTACCTTCAAAATAATTTATAGTATTCTCTTCTTCTTTTTTAACTAAATAACCTGGAACTCTTACTCTTCTTCCATTTACTGCAATAAAACCATGCAAAATAAATTGTCTTGCTTGTTTAACTGTTGTAGCTAATCCTTGTCTGAATACTATTGTTTCAAGTCTTCTTTCTAATACATCTACTACAGTTAAACCCAAAACATCAGATATATTTGCATCAGGTGAAACTAATCCAATTCTATTTAATGAATTAATTATACTTGCTTTTCCTTTTGCAGCAACTTCTGGTTGAGCAGCCAATAATTTTTTAATAGCATCTTTCTTCTTTTTGATAGTTGCATCCATTACTCTTAATTCTTTTTTAGATGCCAAACCATATTTTTCTAAAATTTCTTTTTCACTTATAATTCTAGATTTACTCCACGGTCTCTTTAAACTATCATATTTTTTTCTAATACGTTTCGGATTTCCCATAAGTATTCACCTTCACTTCTTTCCTGCTGCTTTTTTAGGTGCTGGAGCAGGAGCTTTTGGTGCTGCTTTTCCTGGAGTTTGTGATTTCTTTACAACCCCTACAACGCCCATTTTTCTTCTGAAGTTTGATTTTGTTCTTTGTCCTCTTACTCTTAGACCAGCTTGCAGTCTCATTCCTCTTCTTGCTTTGATTCTACTTAATCTTTGTTTATCTTCTCTTACATTAAATATTAAATCTGAGCTAGTTAAATGTAAATCTTCACCAGTATACAAATCTTTTTGTCTATTAGTCATCCAATTAGGCAATTTTATTTTTAAAAGTATTTCATTCAATACTTCATCTTTATCATTAGGTATATTTCCTAACAAAACATTTTTTGGTAATTTTGTTTTCTCAAAAAATTGATTAGCTAAAACTTCTGCAGTTCTATAACCTATTCCTTTAATTGTATTTAAAGCCATATTTACTTTTAAATTTCCATCTAAATCTGCACCTGCAACTCTTACAATTTCTCTTGCAACTTGTGCTTTTTTAACTTCTACTTTTTGTTCTTGTTTCTTTTGTGAATCTTTCTTTTCTTTCAAATCTTTAGATTCTTTTGGCATTGCAGCATTTTTCTTTTCAGGCACTTCACTCATAGTTTCACCTTTTCTAATTCTTTTGTATTTTCAACAACTGAGTTTACAGGCCATAAATGAGCAACATTCTTTTTTCCTTTTTTCAATTTTGGACCTTCAACTACTAAATCAAAATCTTTTAACTTTGGTTTTTCAACAATATAAACTAATTTACCAAAATCTCTTCCTCTTCTAACAATACAAACTCTTCCTTTGTCAAAAATCATTTATCTCACTCACCATTTATTAAAAATTTATTTAATATTATTATTCATTGCTTCATGTTTAGCAATAAATTTTTCAATTATATTCATTACAGATTTGTTATCTAAATTATCAATTCTGATTATCAAATCATAAACATCTTGATTCTGTAAATCTATTCCGTATAATCTTAATATTCTTTCTTTTTCTGCTTTCACTTTTTCTGCACGATAATTTTTTGCAGCATCAATAGATAATCTTTTTTCTAAAGATATCCTATTATTTATTGATTCTTCTGATTCTTTCAAGAATATTTTTATTGATGGCACCTTTAATTTTGATGCAATTACATGTCCACAAAAAACCATTTTACCTTGCTTAGGTTCTTCAAAAAAACCTGTATTTTTAAGTAAAAAGTCATCATCAAGCTGCCTATAAACTGCACCTAAACTTACTGCTAACTTTTTAACAAATGGTTCTAAGTTATAGGTAATATCTGAAACTATAACTACAATCATTAATATCACTCAAAATACTAGTTTGGCCCTTTATACAAAGGATGCAATAACCAAAAACAAAGTGAAAGTTATGTGCATTCATAACTTATTATAATATATATAGTCGAGAAGTTTATATATATATCTATGCCTTTATTTTGGCCATAGCTTCTTTAACATAGTGTTTTTTCTTAAAAGATATCTGTTTTTCATCAATTAAGCCTGTCTTTAACATAATTGCATCGTCAAATACAGAATCTCGGCAAGTATTACACAATACTCCACCAAACAATATGCTTGGTCTTTTTTCAGTTTTTGACAATTTTCTTAAATCGCCTTTAGGAACACCTTGCAATTTCTTTGCACATATTCCACAACTAGCGCCTTTAGAACTATCTCTAAATCTTACTTCTTTAGTCTTTTTTGTTACTTTAACAAACTTCTTCTTTTGTGTTCTCAAACTTGGTCTAACCATAAAAATCTCCTCTTCATTTTTATGACTCTGTCGTAAATTTCAATCATAAGTGTCAGAATCGGCTTGCTATTCGCAAGAGCTTCTGACAATAAGTACAAAATCTTGAACCTTGCGTTCTTGATTTTTTACTCACGGATGAAATTTATCGATTGGCCATAAATATCCCTCTCTAAAAATTAATGTTATTTTCAATTACTCTGTTAGCATATTTTTCTTTTCTAACAATGAGAAAACTATTTTGTATATAATATTTGCAACCAAAGATATTAAAATGAACCAGGTTATTACTTGTGAAAATATCCAAAATGAACCTAAAGGATAGGCACCATCTTTGAAAAAATTCACTATTGCTAAAACAACTAATCCTAAAACCATAATCCAAATCATACTTTTAAATTGACTTTTCATAATATCTGTGCTTATTGACATCATTTCTTTTTGTAATCTAGAATTCTCTTCGATCACACTCGGGTCTTTAATATCTTTTGTTTTATAATTTGAAGAAATTTGTGCTTGAATTTCTTTCATTTTAGCATTTTTTTCTTTTGTATTATTTTTTTTGTCAATATATCTTTGATATAAAAATAAAAATGCAGAATAAAGAACTGCTATTAAGCCAACAATCAAAGTAGGTCCTTGCTCAAACATAAAATCACTTACGCATACTTACTAATTTATTTAACAACCCTGAATCTGTACTTACTTGTTCTTTAACAATTTCTTCATATAATCTATAAACAATATCAACAGTTAATAAAATACCCATTCCAGTACCAACAGCACCAGTAATATTTGCAAAACCAGCTAAAACAGCAACAAATATTGAACCAATAATTGTAATTGTAGGAATGTATCTATCTAGTACCCCTCTTATTACTCTAGGGTCTCTTCTAAATCCTGGTAAATACATACCTGATCTTTGCAATTGATTTGAAACTGCTTCTGAATCTTGTCCTGCCATCTTAACCCACATAATTCCAAAGAATATACAAACTAAAGATAATAAAATCAAATAAATTACTGCTTGTAATATTTGTCCGCCCATACCACTAAATCCATGTAAAAATAAATTTTCTACTAAATTATTTGGGGACGTAGTATATTTACTCAAATAAAACAAAACAGTTGTAAGAACAGGGATTGCTTTCTTCTCAACAATAGCATACAATAAAGCAATATTTGCAAAAAGAGCAGCTGCCAAAATTACTGGTAGATTACTAACATAAAAAAACTTTACAGGATATCTACCTAATTGAGATGTTTTTCCCATTGTAATTGGAATATTAACATATACTCCTTCAAAATAAACTACTATAAAGAAAATTATTAATGCAAATAATATTGGAAATATATTTGTTATAATTGCAGAATATACTCCTGCACCAACATTTGCAAAAAATGTCCAAATTAATCCTGCACCTGTTGAGAAATCTAAGAATGCTCCACTACTTAAAATTTGTATTCCTGCTTGTGATACACTAATTGGGGCAAATATTCTCCAAAATATTGATGCTGCAACATTTCCTGCAATAAATAAACTTATACCTGATCCAATACCATATTTCTGAACAACTTCATCTAGATATAATAAAACAACTGAACCTAATGCTACTTGTAATAATACTAAAAAGAAATATCCTGGTTCAGGAGTTAAGAAACCTACTCTAACATAAATAAATGCTTCAAAAAAAGATAATATAATTGCTAATATTTTTTGTGTACTTTGGAATAAAGATCTATCATCAGGATTGCTAAAATTTAATTTCCAAATACCAGTACCTACCAATAATTGTAAAATTATAGATGCAACAACAATTGGTCCTATACCTACTGTTAACAAAGTACCAATATTACTTGCTAAAATAATTTGATAAACTGCTAAACTTGATGCAGCAGTAGTACTTAATCCCCAAATAGGAATATTTCCTAAAATAAAAAAGATAACTAAAGCAAGAAAACTGTATTTTAATCTACCTGTCAAAGGAGGTTTTTCTTTTGGTGCTTGTACACCTGGAATATATCGAGAAATAGCAGATATAAAATTTGCAAAACTCATTCTACTGACCCACCTTTATCTTCAATTTCCTTTTTTGCTTTTTCAGTTACTTTTACATTTTTGAAATTAACTTTGTAATTTAATTTTCCTTTACATACTATTTTATTAAATTTTTTAAAATATTTATCTTTTGAAAAGTCTAACACAATTGGTTCTTTTTGTGTCTTAGATAGTTTATATAAATATTCGTTTATTTCATTAAAGGTTGTAGAGTTTATAAATGTTATTGGTTTATTTTTAACATTTGTACCTATTAAATGGAAAAATTCATGTTTTTTGTGTCCGAATTTACCAGTAAATCCTTTTCCACCATGACTTCCTTTACCTCTTCTGTTTTCAGTATTACCAGCACCTCTAGTTCTACCTGCACCTAATCTTTTTGCTAATCTTTTTGCTCTTCTAACAACCATAATTATCCCTGCAAATATTTAATATTAAATTTAAATCATTTTTTTTAACAATAAATTGATGTCGTATTTAGTACCTTCTTTTCTTTCACCTAATGCACCACCAATTGTTACTGGATATTTTATTCCTACTTTACCAAATCCTTTTGAAGGTGGACTTAATCTAAATACTTTCTTTAATCCTAATTTTTGGATTGATTTAGGGTCTTTTTCAAATTCATCAACAAATTTATCTAAAGTTAATTTGTTTGCTTTTAAGAATTCATCAGTAATTTTTTTATCTCCTTCTAATCGACCTCTTTTTTGGATTAATTTTCCCAAAGTTTCTTTGTTAATTAGGCCCCAAGTAATATAATCTTTACCTTTTTTTAACATACCTTGTAAAACAGGAGATGATTTATAAACAACACAATGATTATTTTCACTTAAACACAACATCTTCAAAGTATCATTTATTTCTTTTCTTACTCCATGACTTCCTCTTATTCTTATTATTGCAACAAGCACTTTAATCACCTATAACTATCAAATCATATTCTATTATTAATTCTTTTCTTTTTTATAAGTATTTCTCAAAGCATCAATACATGCTTGAATCATATTAATTTTTGTAGAAGTTTGTCCTGAAGTTCTAGACCAAACATCTTTAATCCCTACAAATTCTAAAACTGGCTTTACTATTTCAGTTACTACTAAACCAGTACCTAATGGCGCAGGGCTCAATTTTAGTCTAACAGAACCTGCTTTACCTTCAACATCAACTGGAACAGTATGTTCAGTACCACACAAACATTCCCAACTACCGCAGCCTTTCTTTGTTCTAATTAAATTTAATCTTGCTAATCTTGCTGCTTTTGCTGCTGAATTCCATTTATCTTTATCTTTACCAATACCAAAACCTAAAAATGAATTACCGTCACCAATTAAAACACATGACCTATAATTATATTTTCTACCAGCCATTCTAACATAAGATGTTTTTGTGGTATCCATTAATTTTTCTTTTATTTCTCTTACAAAAAAATCAATTATTTCTGGTTCCATAATCTTTAAATTTTTATCAAATATTTCATTTAAATCTTTTATTTCTCCATTCTTTACTTTTTTTCCTAATTCTGTTTTTGGAGTCCATTCATCAATGTTTGCATCAAACAATAATCTTTTTGCTCTTTTTCTTTTTACTGCATCTACTATTGCTTCTTTATCTGCAACAGTTGCATTTAATTTATCACTTGCTTTTTGATATTCTGCTCTTCTCTGATTTTTTCGCATAGCTGACTTAAACTTATCTGCCATAATAATCACACATCATATAGTCCTAATAATTTATTTTAATTTTGCATCAATTGCACTTTTAACAGTTGAGAATAATTGTTCAGTTTTATTATGTTTTCCTTTGATTCTATCGTCTTTTGGGAATGCTTCTTCATTTACAGGGATATTTAATCCTGAATCTAACATACCTTTAACACAAGCGAACAATTTTCCTTCTTTAAATGCATTCTGCAAACCTAAATCTAATATTGCATCTTTCTTTAATTTTTTATTTAATACATTTTTTCCAAACAAATATCCTGCTAAATAACATGCAGGTATTGATTTGAAACTTTTGTTCCAACCAAATTCTTTTAATTCTTTTGATAACAATGCCAAGCTTATTGAATCTCCTTTTGCATTGTGTTCAACATATTGAATATTTACATAAAGATTTGTCAATCTTAATACTATTCTTGACTTGCCTGATTTTAACATAGCCAATCTTTTAGCATAATTTGTTTTCAAATCTCTTCTTCTATTATATACAGACATATTACTCACTCAAATATTATTTCATTATTGCATTTATAATCCATTTATTTATTTTTTGTTTAAGTATGAATCTATGTGGCTTTTACTTCTAAAAAATCCACCTTTTGCTTTATTATACAAATCCCTATAGATTGTTTTATCTATTTTTTTCTCAGTTAATAAAGTCAAAATATATTTTCTTTGTGATCTTATTTTTTTAATCCACAAAGTATGGAGGTCTTGTCTTGCATTTTTCTTACCTCTTCTTGTACCTTTACCTTTTCTTAAACCTTTTTTCTTCTTTTCTTTAAGAATTCTTGCTCTACCTTTACTTTGACTTAAATTTGTTTTTTTAGAGAACAGTCCTTCTTTAATTAAATTCTCTAAATCTTGACCAGTTATTGCTTCTTTAATTTTCTTTGAAGCATCAGTACTTATTTTAACTTTTGTTTTACCAACATTTAATTTTTTTGCAACAATTCTTCTTGCTGAAGTTACATTCATATACATCCCTTAAAATATTATATTTGATTTATTTACAGTTTATTATTCTTAATTTATGTTTTTCTGCAAACTGTTTTATTTCCAATCTTTTTTTAGCACCTAAATTTGATGCTAATCTATAAATCTCAGTTTTAGTATCTTTAACTAATTTAATATGATTTTCTAATTGTGATAAATTTCTGATGTATATTTCAATTCTTCCAGAAGGATGTAAATCTTTGTATTTCTTGTCACAACCATAACCTGCTCTTGGTTTTTGGTTATCTCCTTTTCTCCAAGAAATATCTATTCCTCTAGGGTATCTCCACTTGTCCCATTTAGGATTAGTTTTCTTTCTTTTTGATCTAGTACCAAATCTACCACGAAATGTAGGCATGTTTTTTACATTATTTGTCATCTTGCACACCCTTTGAAATTATATAAACTCCATCTTGGAAAATTCTTCTATCTCTATTTAATACTTTAGCATTATTTTCAATTAAACCTGCAATTATCCCTGCTTTTTCTTTATCAACTGATGTTACAACAACATCTTTTCCTTTTATTACAACTTCAACATTCTCAGGTATTTCAATAGTTCTAGGATTTTTTTCTCCCAAATAATTTGTAATTACAAAATTCTTTCCTTTTATTGCTAATGTTATTGGAAAGTGTGAATATACTCCTCTTAATGTGTAAGTATATTTTTTATCTACACCTGAAAACATATTTGCAATAATTGATTTTGTTGTGTTTAATATTGCAAGAACTCTTTTTCTATCATTTTTACTTTCTAAAATTATTTTTCCAGAATCTTGTTTTAATGTAATAACTTTTGATTTAAATTCTTTTTCAACAGTACCTTTGCTTCCTTTCACATTCACAATATTATTAGTTACTGTTACTGTTATTCCTTTAGGCACTTCTAATTCTAATTTCATAATGTTCACCTTAGTATACGAAAGCAATTAATCTTCCACCTAATTTTTGTTTTTTTGCTTCAATATGAGTCATTAAACCTTTAGGTGTTGACAAAATTATTATACCAACATTTCTTGATGGTAAAAATCTTTTTTCATATTTTTCTAAATCAATATATGATGTTGCTGATCTTGGTTTTATTGCAATCAAATTTGTTAACATACCATTTAACTTAATTATTAATTCTTTCTTTTCTGCTTTTGGTTTGATCTCATAACCTGCAATATATTTTTCTTTTGCTAATATGTCCAATGTATTTATCAATAATTTACTTACTGGTGAAACAACACAGTTTTTCTTAGCAACAAAATCACTATTCTTAATATGAGTCAATGCATCTGTAAAAGGATCTATTCTCATGATTATCACTCCAATTTTTGGAAACCTAAGTCTTTTGCGTGATCTTTAAAACATCGTCTGCATAAATATAAGTCATATTTTCTAACTACTGCTTTACTACTACCACAAAACTTACATACTACTTTTCGATCATCTTTCATCAAATCACCATTTATGCAAACTTCACATTGTAATTCTTAACTAAGAAATTTTCGGTTTCCGATTTTGTAATTTTCAATGCTTTATTCATTGTTTTTCTTTTCAAATGTCTATATTTTATTCTGAATCCTTTTCTTTTCAAAGATACTATAACATCAAATCCAAAAATACCTATTTTAGGATCATACTTCATACCTTTAATATCAATATATTCAGGAACACCAAATGCAAAATTACCTGTTTCATCAATACATCTTTTGTTTAAAGTAAAAGATTTTGCATCTAATGCTCTTTTTAAAAAATCATCTGCATCTTTATTTCTTAATGTTACTTTAACACCAATTGGTAAACCAGGTCTTAATCCCCATTTAGGCAATTTTATTTTTGATACTGTTTCTACAGGTTTTTTATGTGTTAACAAATCTAAAATTACTTTTGCTTTATCTAATTTTGGGCCAGTTTCACCAGTACAAATATGAATAACAAGTTTTTCCAATTGTAATTCTTTCATAGGATTATTTGTTTTGTTATATTTTTTTTCTTTTTTAGGCAAAGAAACCTTAGGTTTAATTACTTTTGGTTCTTTATTAGTTTCTTTAACTTCTTTTTTAGCTATTACTTTAGTTTCTGTTTCTTTTACAGTCATAAATATCACTTGCCACAATAAATTATAATTTAAAATCATCAGGAATAGCAAACACATATTTTTCCATTGTTTTGAATGTTTTACCATCTGATTCTACTGTTACTTCATTTGCTTTTGTAACATCTCCTTTTACTACATTTTTTAATGTTCCAATTTTACTTACGTGTGGCCCACCAACAATATATACTTTTGAATTTTCTTTCAAAACAATTGTTTCTCCAAACTTTTGTTTCTCCAAATCAAATTCTACACTATCTCCAACTTTTATTTTAGTTGTTTTAGGCACAATATAATTAAAACCATTTTCAAAACCTATTTGTATTTTGTCTTTATTTAAAATTGTTTTATTAACTACTCTACAGGGTCTAAAAACTCTTTCAGTTTTACCTAATTCTTTTAATACAATTTTATTATTGTGAGTTAATACAATTCTAAATTTCTTTTCCACATCTTTGAATTCAATTACATCAAATAAACCAACATTAAAATGATGATCTTTTACTCTCTTACCATTAACTAAGATTGTTTTATTATTCAAAATATATTTTATTTCTCTTGTATTATCTGCAAATTTCAAAACATCTCTAATAATACTACCAAATGCAGCACCTGTTTCTTTTTTATGTGTTCCTGCATTTTGATTAAATGTCCAAATATGTTCTTTTCTTTTTAACTGAGCTCTACCAGTATAACTAATTCTTTTCTGTCTGTTAGTGTGACCCTTATTTGCCATAAATATTCACTCCATTGTTTATGGTACCTGTTGTAATTTCATAATTCTTCTGAATGAAATTATCAACTGTGCCATTTTATTTCACCTTAATATGTTTCAATCTTTTTTCATCATCTTTATATAATTCAATCAATATTACATTTGAAGGTTCTATTTTGATTGGACTAGTTTTTCCATCTTTCTTAGATATTTGTATACCTTCTACAAACACATATTTTTTCTTAGTATTTACTTCAGTAACTTTTCCTTGTTTTTTATCGTATTTGCCACCTTTAATCAAAACTACATCGCCTTTTCTCAAAGGTAAAGATCTTTTACTATATTTTTCTCTTAATTCTTTTGATAAATGTCCTGCAATACTTTTGTGCATAACATGTAATGGTGCTTCAACACTTCTTTTTCTTTGTTTACTTGCTTTTTTTGTAACCGTCATAAAAATCATCTCATATTAAAATAATTTATTTAAACAACATATGCAGCTCTTCCAACTACTTTTGGATATCTTTCTCCTACTTCCTTTGGTACTGCTCCTTTTACTTCAGTTGATTTAGGTACACCTTCATCATCTACAATTACACAAGCATTATTATCAAATTTTATTCTTGTGCCATTTGCTCTTTTCATACCTTGACAAGTTCTTACAATTACTGCTTTGAACTTTTTCTTAATCATTTCTGGTTTTCCTTTAGTAACAATTACATTTACTAAATCACCAATACCTGCACTAGGTTTTTGTTGATGTCTAGTTTTTTGATGAAATACACTTATAATATAAACTTCTTTTGCACCAGTGTTATCAGTACATTCCATTCTTGCACCTAAAGATAAACTTCTTGTTGCTTCTGCACTCATAGCTCTCATTATCTCACCTATTCTTTAAGTACTTTTTTCTTTTGAACTTTCATTACTACAAAATTTTTTGTTTTACTTATTTTTCTTGTTTCTCCAACTACTACTAAGTCACCAACTTCAACTTTTGTATTTTCTGGAATATGTACAGCATATTTCGCTGTTTTTACTAAACTTCGTTCATATTTTGGAATATAACTTACAATTTGTCTTTTAACAACACATGTTTTTGGAGTCTTTTGTTTTATTACTATACCTTCAAAAACAACTCCTCTTACTGGATATTTTGTCTCCATATAAATCTAACCTCTATTATGAATATTTTTTTATACGCTCAGATAAATTATAGCAAATCTCTTTGCCATCAATTTTTTCATAAACTCCATTTATATCTATTTCAAATATACTTTCTTTTTTAGGAACTATTTTAGTATTATTATTTGTTTTTATTTCAAAACAATTTTTTGTTTCGTTTAATATAATCCCTTCAATATTAATTTTTGATTTATCACTTGAATTAATAACTTTAATTCTTTTTCCCAAAAATACTTCTGACAATATTTTTGTATTTTTATGAGATTTGTGAATTATCATAACCTTTCTCCAAAAGGAATTTTACTACTTTCTTTTTATGCTTGCCTTGCAAAACAATTTCTTTGTCTTTTAATGTTCCACCACAAGCTAATTTTTTTTTCAAATCTTTTAATAATGTTTCTAAATCTTTTTCAGATTCAACACCAGACAATGTAGTTACAAACATTGGCCCTTTAATATGTTTTTCTGCAACATATACTTTTCTTTGTTCTGTGTTTATTTTTTCACAAACACAAATATCTTTTGGTAATCCACAAACATTACATATATCTACCATGACTACCTAAAGCCCCCTTATTTTTTTCCTTTCTTGTCTTGCGTTAAAACGGCATCTTTTTGAGATGAGCTTGTACCTGAATCGGCTTGCTGTTCGCAAGAGCTTCTGGTACTTTGTGTAAGATTCTTTGACGGCGCGTCTGGAATCTTAAACACTTTAACGTCCTGTACTAGTTTTGATGATTTTTTTGAATCTAAACTTGTACTGGCTTTCACTTTTTCTGCTTTTGGTTTTGATTCTTCTTTCTTTTCATTATTTAAAGCAGCAAATTCTTTTTCAGTAATAATTGTTAAAACTCTTGCAATATCTTTTCGCATATTTTTCAAATTTATTGCTTTTTCATTTCTTGCACCAGTTTTACTTTTAACAATTTCTTTAGCATAATCTTTTTTTAGTTCTTCTAATTTTTCTTTTAATTCAGTTAATCCTAATTCTCTTACTTGTTTTGCTTTTTTAGTCATAAAATATCACATCTTTATTTTATTCTTTTTTATCTGCTTTCTTTTCTACTTTAGTTTTTGTTTCTTTAGCTTCAGTTTTTGGTTTTTCTGCTTTAACTTTCTTTTCTTTTACTTCTACTTTTTTATCTTGCGTTAAAACGGCTTCTTTTTGAGAAGAACTTTTAACGACCTGTGATTGTTTTGAATCTTTAGATTCTAAACTAATACTGGCTTTTTTTTCAGATTTTTCAACAGCTTCAATTTTCTTGTCTAATTCTTTTTCTTTTTTATCTGCTTTTTCAGTAGCTACTTCTTCAACAACTACTTTTGCAGGATCTTTATCATTATGAGTTACAGTTAAGCCTTTTATTGCAGCAGCAATTTCTTTTTCACCAATTTTATCAGGGAACATTACATTTGGAGGCACTAATTTTAATCTTACTCCAATAGCACCAGATTTTGTGTATGCTGGAGCAATTGCTTCTTTCATAAATTTAGTTTGGTCTCCAATTACTTTCAAATATCCAGATACAAATCTATATTTTTGTTTTCTTCCACCTTTTGACATCATCTTTCCTTTAAAGATTAATTCAAAACCCATAATTGGTAATTCAGATAAATTTTTTACTGCTTTATATGCAACTTGTTTCCAATTAATACCTTTTTCTAATTCATTAACAATATTTTGAATAATGTATTTTACATTGTAATCTGCATCTTCAACACTTTTTATTTCAATATGAGGATTTTTTATACTAAATTTGTCTTCAACTATTTGTCCAATACTCTTAATTGTTTTTCCAGAATAACCAATAGCTATTCCTGGTTTTGCAACACATACAATTAATCTTGTAGACATAGGAGTCTTTACAATAGACAAAGAATTAAATCCCGCTTTTGCAAAGTGTTTTTCAAAAAATCTTTCTAAATCTATTTTTCTAAATGCTTGCTTAACAAAGTATTTCTCTATCATTAAAATCACTTATTCAATTACTTCCTTTTTGATTCTCTCTTGCTAATGTTTTTTTATGTTCTTCTACTTTTTCTTTTTGTAAAACTTTTTTATCAATATCTTTTTGTACAACAGTTTCTTTTTTAGTTTCAGTCTTAGATTCTGCTTTTAGTTCTGGTTTTATTTCGGCTTTTTTTGTTTCTTTAGCTTTTGCAACGAATTTTCCTTGTTGAACTAAAACAATTTCAATACTAGTTGTTTGATCTCTTCTTACTCTTCTTTTTCCTTTTGTTTGGAAATTAAATCTTTTAACACCTTGAGATACAACTGCACCTCTTACAATCAAATCTTTCTTTTCAGAATCTAATCCTTTATAATCTGCATTTGATTTTGCCATTTCCAATACTTTCTTGAAATATTTTGCAACTTTAACTGGATATCTTCCTGATTTTACACCAGAAACTGCATCACCTTTTTTATGACCTACATCTCGATTGTATCTTTTCAAAGGTAAATGTCTTTTCAAATCCATTACATCATCTAAAAATTTAATAACTTTTTTGTAAGGCTTATCTTTTATTTCTCTCGCCATTTCAACAGAAAATTTAAATGAAATTGGACAATTATAAGATCTTGCACTAACATCATTTCCATTCATCGTATAATATTGCTTTTTCATAAAACATCACTTAAAATTTTATTTCTTACCTACGTGCTTTGAACCTTTAGTTGCACCAATACCTGCTTTACTATGCTTAGGTCTTTTTCTAGTATCAACAAATTCACCTAAGTAAAAACCAATCATTTCTTTTGTAATTCCTATTGTTTGGAATGCTTTACCATCATAAACTGCAAATTTCATCCCAACTAAATTAGGAGTAATTATAATATCTCTTTTATGAGTTTTAACTGGCTTATCACTAATTTTACCTGAAGCATTCTCAGCAATACCTCGTTTAATTTTTTTATCTAATTGTTTTGCTCTTTTTAATGATCTTCTTGCTCTTGAATTCACTAATTTTTCTAATGTACTCTGGTTTGCTTTTTCTATTTCTTCCCAAGACATGCCTCTTAATTTAAAATCTTTAGCCATAAAAATTCCTCTATTATATTTATGGTATCTGTTGTAAGTTTCACTTCTTTAGAAAGAAACTCATCAACTGTGCCATTCACATCACGCATATATAATTATAATTTTACTTTTTCTTTCTTCCTGTTCTCTTAGCACCAATATGACCTGTTTTTTGTCCTGGAGCACCGAACTTCTTAGGAGTTACCTTTTGTCTTCCTGCTGAGTTATGACCAGATCCACCATGTGGGTGATCTACTGCATTCATAGCATAACCTCTTACGCAAGGATATATTCTTCCACCTTTTGCTTTCATTAAGAAATGTTTTGCACCTGCTTTGTAGAATGGTTTAATAATTCTTCCACCACCCGCTACAATACCTATAGTACACAAACTTTTAGGATCAAATTTTCTTTTTTCTCCTGATTTCATTTTAACATAAACAACATTGTTTTCAATACCAATAACTTCTCCAAATGAGCCACCAGCTCTGAAGAATTGGCCACCATCACCAGGATGATTTTCAACATTATAAATTGGTGTTCCTGGAGCTACATCTCCAATTAATAAAACACTACCTATTGATAATTCTGAACCTGCACCTACTTGAATCTTTTGACCTACATAAGTACCTTCACTAGCAGGCAAATAAAATGATTTATTGTTTTCTAAAACAATTTTCACTAATGGTGCACTTTTTCCTCTGTTGTGCATTATTTCAACAATTTCACCATGCATTTTTTCTTGACTATAATTAAAAGGATATTTTGCTTTATCTACTGAATCTCTTTTTGCTTCATATCTAGGAGATCCTTTTCCTCTTCTTTGTACCTTTAATCTCTTCATCCGACATCCCTTTTTCTTTCTCAAAATAAAAAGGTATAACGCTTACCCCAAAAAGAAAGGAGTTCGCAAATACCTTGCTCACAAATATTCTAAACCATTCCCAATTTACTTGATAGTTCACTTGCTTTGAATTGTTTATTTAATTTAACAATTGCTCTTTTCTGACCTTTAGTATCAACTAAAATATTTACATTATCTACTTTTACTTTGTATGCATCCTCAACTGCTTTTTTAACTTCAGGTTTAGTCGCTTTGGGATTAACAACAAAAACAATTTTGTTTTCTGTTTCAATCATACTTACTGCTTTTTCTGAAATTAATGGATGAAATATAACATCATAATATTGCATAAAATATCCCTTCATATATAACATTAAAATTTTTTAGCTAAAGCATCAACTGCTTCTTTTGTAAGAACAGTTAATCTTCCAGCTTGCCCTGCTGGTGCTAAATCTCTTGCACTTAAATTCTTCAAAGCAACAATATCAACACCCTCTAGGTTTCTAGCACTTTTTTGTACAGGCAATTTTTCTTTTGAAACTACAAATAAAACTGATTTGGCTCTTTTATATTTTCTTCCTCTCATTTTTCCTTTTCCAGCTCTAATATTTTTTTTATCTTTTGCTCTTTCAATATCATTATCTAACCCTAACTTATTCAAAAATGCCAAAACATCTTTTGTTTTAGATAATTTTTCTAAATCATCAACACAAATAACAGGCAAAGTAACTTCACCAAATTTGTGACCTCTTTTTTCAACTAATTTTTTATTAGTTAAAGCAGCTAAAGCACTTTGTAAAGCCAATAATCTTTCTTTTTTATTTATTTCTTCTTTAGCAATTTGCCACGGCTTTGGAGGATGAGCTCTTGCTCCACCAACTACACCTGGAATTCCTCTAACCATTCCTTCTAATAAATGTCTTCTATTTTTAGTTCTTGGTTTTCTTGCAATACCTTTGTTCATTAAAGCATTTGGAGATCCTCTTCTACCAATATAAACTGCAGTATAATCTCTTCCGGATTTATGATTTGGACCTTTACCTTGGATAGTTGCACTATCTGCAGCCAAAACTGCTCTTTCAATAATTCTAGGTCTGTAAGGAGTATCAAAAACTTTTGGTAATTTTATTTTTGATGCAACAGAACCATCTAACTTGTAAACATTTACTTCAGCCATAATATCACTTTAATATACTTCATATTTATTTTATCAATTATCATATTCAATTCTATAATACTATTAATAAACTATATTTGTTATTTCTGACAAATCTGTTTTAATATTCTTAATTGGTCTTTCAGCAAATCTAAAAGCAACTAATCTTTTAATGTGACCAGGAATTGAACCTGAAACTAAAACAACTTTGTTTTTAACATTACCATATCCTTCCCAACCTTCTTTTGGATTTATTTTGTCTGAAGGCAAGAATTTTAATAATTTATATCCTGTTTGAACTCTATTGTGGAAACCCATTTGACCAGGTCTAGGTACTGTGTTCATTACAGTACTTGGATTCCATGGACCTATTGAACCTACACCTCTTACTCCTTTTTCAGATTTGTGGAACAATCTTTTAACTCCGAATCTTTTAATTACGCCTTGGAAACCTTTTCCAACAGTTACTCCTTTAACATCAACAAATGTGTTTTCAAGAGCAAACTCTTCAATATCTATTGAATTACCTAATTTAGTTTTAAAAAAAGTCAATTGTTCTTCTGGTTTTCCTGATAAATATAATTCTATTACTTCTGGTGCTTTCTTGCCAATACCTGTTTTTTCAGGTTGAGTATGACAAATTAATGAGATTTCTTTTATTTTTGCTTTGTTTGCTTCGAAAAAGTCTAATGTGCTTTTCAATAAGTCTCCTTTTTCTTTAGCTCTATTAACACCAGTTAATCTCTTTTCTAAATGCTTGCTTACTTTTGATGTAAATACAAAATCTTTTAATGCCTTTTTTGCAGCATTTGTTTTACCATAAAATCTTACACCATAAACTTTGATTTCAGGTACTTCAACAACAGTTGCAGGTATTGATACTTTTTGGTTAGCAAAAGGAGAACCTTTGTGCTTGTTTATACCCATAACATGTAACATACCAACTTTATAACCATAAAAATTTATTACTTTTACGCCTTGTTCTTTAGGCATCATTAAACTTCTAAACTTAGGAATAATACTTTTAGCTCTAACTCTAGGATAATAAGCCATTGATCCTGCTCTCGGTTTATTTGTTTTTCCCATCTAAATACACCTTTTTTCACAATTTAATAAATATCTTTTAGGCTTTAGCCATGTATGCAAAATTGATTGAATAACCAGATTCTGCTAAATTTTTGTTTTTACTTGCTTTTTCAAAGCAATAATTACTTGAAATCAAGAAATCGAAACATATCTGAGTCCCAACTCAAATAATCTATTAATAATATAGCATAGCATAGGTTTATAAAGCTAAGGGGGATTTTTATATAGAGAATTATGAATAAGTTAACTTTTGGAATTATTGTATTTGCTTTTTGTGTTGTTTGCGGAGTAATTGCAGCTAATGCTAACAACATCTCTGGTTTCTTTACTTTATCAGATACAGAAACAAAAACTCCTTTTCAAATTGCTTTGAGCAATGGTTTGCAAGAGTATAGTGAATTGCACAGCAATATTGGAGTGATGGCAATTCACGGAGGAGCAATTGACAAAGGAACAGAACAAATTACTCGATGTGTTACTGAAAAAACAGATGTTTCTTATTATATTGCTTCAGGAAGAAAACCTTCTAACAATGTAAATTTATCTGTTGCAAGTAACAGTATAAAACAAACTGATTCACAAAAATTAAATGATTTTATATTCAGCATAAAAACAGGAATATCAATTTTAGGGCACAACAAAGATGATAAAATATATGTTGGTGGCCTAAACAAAGAATTAAGATTGAAAATTGCATTGCAATTGGCAAAAGCATTTCCTGGAAGAGTAATTTCTGATATTTCACGAATGTCAAATGAATTCTCAGCAATATCTGAAACAAATATTATTAATGCTTCAATTTACAAAGGCGTTCAAATAGATTTACCAAAAAGTTTAAGGCCTTATGATAATGATTATGATTCTAGTATTAAAGAAGAACCTTATTTATCTGTTTGTAATGCAATTGCAAATGCTTTGAATTAATGATTTTTATGAATAAATATTCAAAAGTACAAAAATACAACAAACTAGTTAGAGATAATGTACCTAAAATCATTTCAGATAATGGCAAAAATCCAAAAACACATATTGCAAACAAAAAAGAGTATTGGACAAAACTAAAAGAAGAACTAATTGAAGAAACAAAAGAATTTTGCGAAGATAACAAAAAGGAAGAAATTGCAGATATATTAGAAGTTATTGATACAATTTACAAATTCAAAAAATGGAACAAAAAAGAAATATTAAAAATACAGAAAACAAAAAGAAAAGTACAAGGCTCTTTTAACAAAAGAATAATTTTGGAAAAAAGCTAAAATTTTATGTTCTTTTGTAATCCTTTTTTTAATAATGGATCTGCCACGGTATAAACATCATTTGTCTTATCTAAAAATCCATGATATAATAAATCTTTCAGGTATTTATTTAATTGTGCATCAGTTATTTTACCAATCTTAAATGTTATGTCTTCTTTTATCTTTGACCACATATTCTTACCTAACATAATTCTTTGCAGTATTTTAATATATTTATCTCTATTTTTTTTATTACCTAAAAACCTTTCAAATTCTTCAAAAGTAATTTTAGATCCTATTTCAATAACAGATGCCAAAGCCTGTAAATGATCTTTTTTCTCCTCACATCTTAAAAAACCATAATAATTATGCCAACCAACAATACCATCAAATTCATCAATTAGATTAACAACTTCATCAGAACTAATACTCTTTTTATATTGCGCAAATCCAGAAATTAAAAAATTATAACTATTATCTTTGGAAAATCTTTCTGTACTCAATTCTGAATACAATCTACCATATAATGGAGCCTTATTATTACCTTTGCCCAAAAAATCTTCAAGTAATCCAATCTCAGATCCAGTAAGAATTATTTTGATATTTGGAAAATTATCGTATATACTTGCAATAATCATATCAAACTCGATTACTGATAAAAGTTGTGCTTCATCAAAAGCCAAAATCAATTTATTTTTATTTGCTTCTTCTAATACAGTTAAAAAATCAGATTCATTTTGAATATTAAAATCTAATGTTCCTTTTATATAATCATTACCCAATCCTATTGATACTTTTGATAATTTTTTTAATAATCGATTAACTAAATTTTTATCTAATACTTTAATAATTTCTTTTGATAAAAAATCAAAAAATAATTTTCTATCAGAATATGGCGCAAATCTAACATCAATTAAAGTAAATGGTAATTTTGATTCTTTTAATGCTACTTTCAAAAGAGATGTTTTGCCAGTTCGTCTTAGTCCTTTTAATACTATTAATTTTGATTTTCCAGTTAAATTACTTAATAATGAAGATAATAAATAGTCTTGACCAAATAGATCTTTTCTTTTTGTTTTTGGATCAATATCAAATAACATAATATAAGTAATACACAACTGTTTAAATATGTTACTATCTATAAAGTGATAGTTACTATATGTATTTATATAGTAGAGCTACTTTTTGCACACTTTAAAGGATTATTCCGATCATAAAATATCCAAACTACATTACCATTTACATCATAAGTTATTTTATTTGATTTTTCTAAATAGTCTAAAATAACACAAAATGTTTGATACATCATCTTTTTGGGCAATCTCTGCCACACTTGCTTCTTTGTATAATTATCTTGCATATTCTGCAAAAACTCTTCAACCATTAAAACAGAATTCAATTGAGGATAATGCAATACGTCTTTTTTTGTCTCTGAAACCTTATTCTTAATAACCATAATAATCACACAGTTATATAAACTTATATAACGACATATTTTTAAAGATTATGTTTGAGTTATCATGAAATCACATTTAATCTTCTTTTCTCATAAGTTTTTTACCCATTTCTTTGAAGATGTTTTTCTTTTTGCTCAAAATAGCTAAGAAACCTATTTTTGCCAAGGGCATCATTTTATCTACTTTCAATCCTGCTAGTTTAGCTAATTGTTCAATATCTTCTTTTGAAAATGCTCTTGCACTACCCCATAATGGCGAAGTAATAGTTTCTTTGCCATCATCCATAACTAAATATGATGAATTCATATCTTCATAATATTGAGAACGAACATCAACATGTCCTTTTTCAACACAACTCAAAATAATTTTTTCTTTTGTAACAAAGGCAACTTCTTGCAAAAAATGTAATTCATCACCCATTGAACCTAATCCATTCCATAAAGCAATTGTTATATTAAAATGATTTTTCTTAAATCTTATTGATAATTGATGATTATCCATTTGAATAATTTTGGAATGTTTTGCTTTACCTAAATTATCTTTAGCTTCATAAACCATTGAATCATCTAAATCAATTCCAATATATTCCTTAACTTCTTTTACTACTTTTGGAATGTACATATCTGAACCGCAACCTACATCTAATAACTTATTTGTATCTTTAATTAGTTCCAAAACTACTTTTTCTTCTTCATGAATGTAATCTTTGTATTCTTTAGGATATTTGTTAAAAGCTAATCCTGCTAACTTTTCTAATTTCAAACTATTTATGTTTTCACCTCTATACTTTTTTCAAAATATATCTATTTGGTATTTTCTTTTCCCTATGTTTACCATTGTTTGCATAAAGAATTATTCTCGATGCTTCACACTCATCTTCAAAAACATAGCTTTGCAAATGCATATTTAATTCAGAACAAAATGCTTTTAAATCCTCATTATTAGGCATGTTTTCTCTATTTAATCTTAATCTACTATATCCTAAATGCATATAACTCTTTATTTCGACAAAATCAGCCTGACTTTGTTCCAATATTTTTGCAAACTCTTTAATTGCCTTAGGATTATCATTTATGCCTTTAATAACAGTTAATCTAATTACTGTTCTACAAGCTAATTTGCCTAAAAGATTTAATGATGTTAATAATCTCTTCCAAGCATCTTTTCTGATTCCTTTATTTATTTTTCTGTAAGAATTTTCATTCCAAGCATCAAGAGATATGTATAATTGAGTAGGTAATGCATTCTTTTTTTCTAATTCTTTTAAAACAGCTGGATTTTGGCCATTGCTTACTAAAAATATTGATTTTGGCTTTCGTTTTTTGATCTCTTTTATAAATTCAGCTAATTTGGGATAAAGGGTAGGTTCACCACTAAGAGATATTGCCCAATGACTAGGCATTTCATTTAATTGTTTAACTTTTGCTTTATTTACATTTGGGTGCCCAATAAAACCCGTTAACAATTTGTATCTTACTTTTATTAAACCATCAACTGTTTCTTTTGGTGAGTCAACTTCCTCTTTTATTTCCTTTTTTAACATGTTTTCAGCAGGTCTCCAACAAAATATACAATTTTGGTCACACCACATTACATTTGGAGATACTTGACAACAATTATGAGTTTCAACACCATAAAACTGGTTTTTGTAGCATTCGCCTTCATTTCTCAAAGATTTCTTTGTCCATTCACATATTTGAACAGCACTGTGATTACCTACAATACCATAATGTTTATTCTGTAAATCCTTAACTATATTTTCAGGTAAAATCAATTTCTTATTATGCATAATATTTTTATATCCCTATGATTTATATATACTATCATAATATATAGGAAAAAATGTAATATAGAATAATAAATCTAGAAATATAGAGATGATTACAGAATGGCAGATATAAATCAAATACAACAACAAGCAGGTGTAGGAACAAATCTAAAAGCAATAAATGCAACAATTATGTTATTAAGCCAAAAAATCAGCTACTTAGTAAGAAACGAAAAAATATTAAGCCAAAACATTTTAGTTTTAAATGATAAATTAAAAAAGCTCGAAGACAAAGTAAATAATCAATCTGGAATGCAAGCAACTTCAGGAGCTAGCTCAGAGGATTTGGATGCAATCAAAGCACAGATATCAGAATTGTACAATAAAATTTCTGGATTAAAACAAGAGATTGAACAATTAAATAATTCTGTTGATGGCCTTAAAGATGCTTTTGTTACAAAAAAAGAATTCCAAGAAATAAAATATTTGGTTGATGCAATAAATCCATTAGAGTATGTTACATACAAACAAATTAAAGATTTGGTTAAAAAGGAATAAATATGTACACAAAATATTTTTTTGTAATTTTAATTTGTATTTTATCCTTACATTTTTTCTTTGCAATAGAACAAGATCAGATTGAAAATAAACTAAATGAATCCTACTTATTTAGTCCAATTGATAATAGCGAAACATTATTATCTTCAAATCAAATAATATATCAAAACCAAAAATATTGGGAAATAGAAACCAACAATCACGATTTTTTTGTAATTAATGACAAGAATATATATTTATTCCCAAATACAGAAACACAGATTAATATTCTTAAAACTTATTTTTTATATTCAAAAATAACTACTCAAAATAATTCAAAAATTGCATATACTCTAAATGCAATACCTGACACAATATTTAATTTCAACTATACTTTGGAATTAACAAAGAAAGAAATTATTTCTGAGAATCCAGATGAAAATGTTTTGATAGGCATACAGAACATTCAAACAAGGGCAATAAATCTAAATAATGAAATTGTTACATTAAGAAACAAATTGATTAGCTTAGATTCTAATTTAAAATCTGAAGCATATGAAAATTATTTAGATATTAAAAAGTTAAAAGAAGAAATCACAAAGAATGTTACTGACAGTACTCAAAAATTAAATCTTTTACAAAGATCAATTACTGACTTAAAAATTATTTTAGTTGATGCAAATATAAGCACAGAATTAAAATATCAGATTGGCAATAATGTTTTGATATTACCACAAAATATTGCCCAAATTCCTGAATATATATCACAAATAAATACAAACATAGATGAAATATCTACTGCTTTAAATTACGCAGATGAATCAAATATGGATCAATTAGAAAAGAATTTTGAGATAAGATTAAAAAGAATAAATTTCCTTAAAAAATATTTGGCAAATGATAAAGATATTTCCACAGCAACAAAACAAAAAAATGCAAAAGAGCTATTTGATTTAATAATTGTATCCACAAATGAATGGAAAAACAATAAAGAAACTGTTGCCTTTGTGAACGCATATAATAAAATGATTTCAGATAGTGCAAAAGGAGACTATGATGTTGCAGAAAGACAATTAAAACCATTAAAAGATTCTGCATTGATTATTTTTAAGGATGGAAAAAATACTACTAACGGTAACGCCCCAAATAACACAAGTACAACAGATCAAAATACTGAAGAACAAAATACTAACCCTATATTTACAATTGCATTAGTTTGTTTGGGCGCAATTGTATTAATAATTATTGTTATTAATATTATTAAAAAAGTAAAAGAGTCAAAAGAGAAACAAAATAAAGAAAACAACAACGAACCAGAAATAGAAATAAAAATGTAAGAAGTGATGAAAGAGTGTTAAGTAATTATTTTATACAAAAATTTTTGAGACAAATAATAAAACCAAAACAAACAATAGCAATAGGTACTGGTAACACAGGGTTACAAGTCTTAAGAGAATTAGCAATTCACAATGTAATTAATGATTTAGATCTTAAGATTGTACCTACTAGCACAGATGTTGCTCATTTAAGCCATGAATTTAATTTACATTTGTCGCCAATACATCACAAGATTGATATGTGCATAGATTTTGCAGATTATGCAGATCCTATGTTTAATTATATAAAAACCCAAACTCAAAGTTTAATTAGAGATAAAATGATTGCTAGATTTGCAAAGGAAAATATTGTTTTTGTTTATTCTGAAGACTTCAATAAAGATGATGTTCCGAGTATACCTTTAGAAGTATCTAGATTTGGACCTCATTTAATTGAAAAAGAATTGTATGCTTTTGGTGACGCAAAAATAAGGACTAATCGCTTAGGACAAAGATTCAAAACTTTAGAAACAAATTATATTATAGATCTAAAATTAAATGATAACCTTTTTGACTATGATGATTTAAATTTCAAATTAAATACTACTCCGGGAATATTAGAAACTGGTTTATTTGTAAGCCAGGCAGACAAACTATATACAATTAAAGATACTAATATAAAAGAAGAGATTTCAAAAATCAGGTAATCTATTTTTTTCTTGATTTTATTTTTTTCTTATCTTTTTTCTTTCTAATTAAAATAAAATTTATTGTTGCCAAAATAGAGATTGCCACCATAATAAAATCAATAATCATACAAGTACTACAGATCTCTTTCAAAACAAATAGTTGAACAATAATAAAATATATTGCAAAGGCAAAACCTACAAATGTACTTAACAAAAATAGAATCTTATTAACAAAATAAATCAATGCTAAGAATGTAAATGCAAAAATAGATAGATACGCTAATTTAATACCAAACAAATAGCCATATTGTGTGTTTTGAACAGAATCACAAGATTCACCTACAACACACAAAGTTATTGCTTTTGAACTATCATAAATTAAATATGCTGCAAAAATGATTTCAATTATCAATAATACAAATATTAAGTATATCAAAATGTTTCGTTTTATATGCCCCAATATATCTAACATAATATCAAACACTCAACCCAAACACAAAACTAATTTTTAATATACAATTCAACAATGTCTTTTGCACTCAACGGATAATCCAAAGATACTTGTTGTCCAGGATATTTTCCTGAACCCCACATTCTCGCAAATTTAAATTTTTCTAAAAAATCTTTATGTAACATATTACAAAGATCTTTTACTGTACTACCTTTTCGCAATGCTACTGGCACATTATCAATATCTTTTTCACCAGGTTTTCTGGTGTAAACAATTATTAAATCCAAATTATCATAAATTGTTTTTTTAGTTATATTAATATCAATATTTGGAAAAACACTTATTCCTTTGTATGTAACTGGTTTCATACTATTATTCCATATACCTATTACTTTCTTATATGATTTTGTTACATCCATTGCCTCTAAGATATCATTAACACTCGCTTTTTCTTCTACTCTTATAATAATATTTGAATATCTTTGTTTTAATATATCAAATAATTTCTCAGCCCCATCAACAACATTACTTTCGCCAACAATTTCAACACCATTGTTTCCTGCTTTATTTATTGATAATGATGGTTTCTTTTTATTTATTACAATATTACTTATTTGCATTTCATTAATTAATAAATCTAATGAATATTCCATTGTTTCTCTATCCCCTAACAAACAACAAACAACCAAATCTCCATTTCTTATTAAACTTAATATTTCTTTACCTCTTGCTTTTCCTTTGCTTGAACCTTCAACAATTGCAGGGAGTTCAACAATTTGGATTTTTGTTCCTTGGTATTCCATAATTCCTATCTCTGGAAATTTAGTAGTAAATGCATAATCACTTATTTTAGGTGTTGCATTAGTAATTTTTGAAAGTAATGTACTTTTTCCAGAATTAGGTATACCTACTAAAACTACTGTCGCCGATCCATCTCTTGCAAATCGCAAACCTTTACCTTGACCTTTTACTGATTTTGATTTTTCTAATTTTGATTTCATTTTAGATAATCTGTTTGCAATATCTGACCTTAGGTTTTCAGCACCTTTATGGCTAGGAGCAGTACTTTGCATCTGTTCTAATGCTTTTATTTTTTCTTCCATAGTTTTAGCATTTTCATACTGCTCTAATGCTCTTCCGTATTCGTAGTCAAAATTAGTAGTCATTTTAATCCCATTAGACAAAAATTATATATTGATTTCATATACATTTGCATATTGATATATAATAAGCAATAATAAGATTTATAATATATTAGGAGTTATTTTATTATGACAAAAATCCTTGAGAAAGCAAAAAAGGCAATATTCTTGACTAACAACTTAAAGTTATGGATAAGCATATTGATTCTTGGGGCTATAATAATATTCTTTGCATTATTCTTAGGCCTATACCCTTATTTATCACGAGTAATGAACTTTTTGAGCACAAGATTGTCTAGAGTATTTAGTTTTGATAGTTCATTTCATTCAATTATTGCAACATTAATTCTTTTGATTGGTTTAAGTATAATTATTTATGCATGTTACAAAATATGGAAATTCTTTGCCAATTACAATGATTCTTTATTTGAAAATGTTTATAATGAATCAAAATTATCAAAAGGTCCTAAAATTGTTACTCTTGGTGGAGGTACTGGCCAATATACTGTTTTAACTGGATTAAAAGAACATACATCAAATATATCTGCAATAGTATCAACAATGGATTCTGGAAGCTCAAGTCAATTATTAAAAACAGAATTTGGGGTACTACCTCCAGGAGATTTGAGAAATGCAATTATTGCATTATCATCTTTAAGTGAAAAACAAAAAAAAATATTTACTTTGAGATTTGATAAAAAGTCATCATTGCAAGGTCACCCTATTGGAAACTTAATATTAACAAGATTAGACCAAGATTTAGGTTTAAAAGAAGCAATAAAACAATTCTCTGACCTATTGCGAACCAGAGGGAAAATATTACCTGTTACTTTTGATAAATGTGAATTAGTTGCAAAATTAAATAATAACAAAATGATTATAGGCGAAGCAAATATTGGTGAAAAAGCATTAGGAATAAAAGATTTAGGATTAACAAATGATGTCAAACTAAATCCAGATACCAAAGAAGCAATATCTGATGCCGATATAATTGTTTTAGGCCCAGGAGATTTATTTACTAGTATTTTGCCAAATCTTCTTGTACCTGAAATCTGCAACGCAATAAACAAAAGCAAAGCAAAGAAAGTATATGTTTGTAATTTAGTTACACACTACCCTGAGACCCACGCATTCAAAGCAGAAGACCATTTAGCATGGATTGAGAAATTTGTTAATATTGATTATGTTCTGTTTAACACAAAAACTCTTTCTAAAGAACAGGAAAGAAACTTGCTCAAAGAAAACAAGTTCTTTATTGAACCTATTGACAATAATAACAAAAAATATATCAAAGCAGAATTAATGAGTTCTAACCCTACAAGACATGATTCCAAAAAGCTTAGCGAAGAACTAATGAAACTAACGAGATGATGTGATTTCAATGCCTGAAAAAAGAATTTGTATTTTAATTATTGATGATGATGAAAGTGATAGAATATTATTAGAAAGGAATTTGAGAAAACAAAATCCTAATTTTGAGATAGTTACAAAAACTAATCCTATTGAAGCAGCATTCTTCTTTAAGAAAAAGGTCCCAGATGTAATATTAGCAGATGTTAATTATGAGGGATACGATAACTCTGCTTTAGAAGCATTAATCAAATTAGCTGAAAGATATCAAATACCAGTTGTTGTTCATTCTGGTGCAGAATGGCAAAAACCAATTCAAGCAAGAGGAATATATTTTAGAAAAAAAGGGGATACATCCCCTGAATATTATAAAGAATTGGCTGCATTTCTTATAGATGTATATAAGAAACATGCAAAAGTAGAGATTGCTACTGATGAACTACACCATCTTTCAAGACCTGAATGGCACACATCAAACTCAAGACAAAAAGTAGAACTATTAATGCACTCACCAAGGGTTACAAAAGAAGAAAGAGAAGTATTATGGTTAAGATTAGAACTATTACGCGCATATGATGATTTGAAAATTGATAAACTACAAGGTTTGCCTCAATATATTATTGATTCCAGATTAGACTACGCATTAAGTTTGGCAAAAAGACTAGAAGAAAAAAACAAAAAAATCAGAGTTAGCTTAACAAGAAAACAATTAGATAGAAGAAAAGAATTACATGAACTAGCTAATAAACCTAAATTAAGGTTTGAAATAACTAAATTTAGATTTATTTTAATACTTTTCCTACACTATCCATTACATTTAATGTTCCTTTTACAATAGTTTTTGTACTTACATCTGCTTTAGCACCTTGTGCAATTTTAGCAGTTACTGCAGCAGCATCCTCTACAATACTAGATAATGCATTATCTGGCACATCAAATTTAATTTTATCCAGTCTATCAATTAAAGATCTTCTTTCTTCTAATTTAATAACTGAATTCTCTTTTCTAGTTGTAAAAACAAAAGATAATGCCATTACAACTAATCCTATATAAAATAAGCTAGAATTTGCTATTGCACCAACAGTTAATAACAATCCTACTATCAAAAACAAATAATTCATTATATTCCACCAAGTCCGCCCATTCCTGGGCCTCCGCCGCCACCTAAACCTTTAAGCAAATCACCATATTGATCTTCTGGGTTATAAGTATCTCCTGCATCTCCTTCTTTATTCATTAACAAAAATGCACCTATCCCTAAAGCAACAGCATAAATACCATATGCCTCATAAGGGGTACCTCTAATCAAGAATAATACAACTATTAGGGCGATAACTATTATAAATATATGCTTTTGCTTACCCATGAACATTAATACTGCTCCAATCACAATAACTAGCCAAAAATAGCCATATTGCATAGCAATAAACATTACAAGCAAAGATACACTAAAAGTGAATAAATCCATAATAATTTTCCCCAATATATCATTACTTAAACCTTAAATATCTGTTTTCCGTACTCTTTAAACAAATAAATACCTGCTACAACCCATACAAATTCAGTGTGGCTAACAAATATAGCAGCCATAATTAATACAAAAGCTATTGCTGTAGATGCATCGCCTAGCTTACCTTTTGCCCAAGCATAAGTAGTTACTGCCAAAAACAACAAAATACCTAACCAAATATCCCATTTTGCTGTACCTAAAGTAATTCCTAATAATATTGGCATCATATTACTCACCATACATCCTTCTAGCTTTCATACCAGCTAATTTATTTCTAACGGTATTAGATCCCCACATTATTGCCGAAGTGAAACCAAAACCCATCAAAAGCATCAGCATGTATAAGCTTGAGAAAATCATAATATATTTATATACAATAAAATATATTAAGATGCCTGAAACAATCCACATTAAAGCACCATCTAAGCCCATTTGTTTAATATAACCTATTATAGAGAATGCCAATATAATTTGAAATAAAGGCTTGCTCATATCATTTAAATAAAATAAGATTATAGGTAAAATCAATATTATACCAAAACCAATACCTAATACAGGTAATACTCCTAATAATCCCCTTTCAGTCATAAATATTACCCGCCAAACAATCCACCAAATAATCCTTTCTTCTTTTTCGGCTGAGATGACAAATATATTTGTCTATCGTGAGGATCATTTGGATTTAAATCCATTTGTTGCATAGCACCATACATTTTTTGTTTTGATCCTTCCATTACTTGTTGAGCATGGTCTCCACCCATACCAGTCATAAAGAAGTAATCAACAAATATACTCGATATTCCTAAACCTAAAACTGCATATACTACATATAGTGCTCCAAATGTGCCCCAATTAACAATTAGCATAATGTATGCCATAAATAAGACTACAACTACTTTAAGGATTTTGTTTTCAATATGCTGGTTCAAGAACCCTACAATTGCCACTAATAAAAATAGTTTTATAATAAACCCAAAATCACTAAACATCTCTCCAAATGAAAATAATAATATAGAGTCCATCATAACAATCATAAAAGATAATGCAAGGATATTTATATTATTTTCTTTTTTAAGTAATGAAGTTTTGGCCTAGTAATATAAATATCCTGTATCATTTAATTGAGATTAAAGAAGAAACTTCTTCCTATGTGTTGATTTGGCACAGATCTATAAACTGTTCCACTAGTTCTTATCAAAAATGGCAAAGAATCATCTTTAAACATATTATACAAATCCCAATAATAATAGTATTCTAGTTTTTGTTGTTGATTTATTATGACATATCCAATATTGCCTAAATTGAACTGTTCAGAAATTTTACTTAAATCATAATTATTATTAGTTGTTAATGAATATTTTAAAGTAGTCATATCGTTTAATTTTGGATCTAATATTTTAGCATTAGTAAATGCAATTAAAGAATAATTTGATAATCTAGCAGATATATTATTTCCATCAAACAAAAATATTTGACTTGGCAAATAATAATTACCATTTGCTAAAACAAAATAATATACATTGTAATCTGATTTATTATATACAAATTTGTACATATTAGAATCATAAATACACTGTGATTTATTTGTTGCATCACAAATCTTATATCTTATCCCCGGAGTAACAAACAAACCAATATTATTTGTTAGAGTATTTACTGATCCAGCTAATGCTGTTGAAGTATATATATATTTATTTTGTAATCCCAGACTATGTTCATTAAATTCAGATGAATAATTTAATTTATAAAAACTTTCTAATCCATTATCAGTACATTCTGCATACTGTTTATCTGAATAATATAATTGTACACCTGATTTAGAACATGTTCCAAACGGATCACCCCAATAAATTGTTTCAGAAATATCTGAAAATTTAATTGGTAAATGATAAAATAATTGATCTGCAATATTTACATGAATCTTTTTAGACATTACTTGGCCATCCCAACTATATTCTCCATAACCCTTAAAATTAGGATCTGTATAATTATCATCAGTTAAATATAATTTTACAGGCAAAGTATTAGAATTTAAAATGTATTGTTGCATTACCATTTCTCTTCCACACATCTTTATATTACAATCTGGAGATTTATAGTCTGTTTCTAGAGGTATAATTAGGCCTAAATCAGTTTTGGTTTTACTTGTTGTAGGTAACTCTAACAATTTGTTAACAGGACTAGGAATAAATGCAAATGATGATGAATGCACTCTTACTTCATTTGGATTATTCAGATCATATTTGTTCTTGTAAAATGAAAAGAATTGTATATTATTATAATCTTTATCTATATCTAATTCTCTTGGTGGTGCTGCAGACCTATTATTGTTATTTACTAAATACATTGTTTGATTATTGAAGTTGAATAAATCATCAGTGCTCAACTGAGAATAACTAACATTAAAATCCCATAATGAACAATTATTAATAAATTTAACTTTCTTAGGACTAGACAATAGTAAATCATAATTTGATATTGCTGTAGAATTACTCACACCTGTTGCCCCGGATGATATATCGAACGACATTATCATTGCATTATTATTTAACGATTGAACTAAAAACACAAAGCCACCTAAACCTAAATTATTGAAATATTGCATAATTATGGCTTTCTGGTCATTATTTAAATCATAATTTGGTAAATATATATTATTCAATAGTTTATTATCATAATACAAATTTACATAATCATTAAATAAAACATCTTTAGAATGCAATAAACTATCATCTAAATAAATATCTAAACAATTTGCTTGAGGATAATCTCCTCTGCTTAGATTTAATGTTAGAGGTAAATTATAACTTGCTGTTTCTGTTGAATCATCAGCTAAAGCAATAGTTGTATTTAATCCCAAATCCAATTTCAAAGGTAAATTATAATTCTTCAATGTTATACTAGGGTCTATTGTTACATCAACAACTCCTTCTTTAGTTATTTCTTCACCAACAAATGGATCAACCAAATTCAACATATCTACTGCATCAGGAATACTATTTACATAAGGATCACAAGCAGGTAAAGAATTTCTTGCAAACCAACTCACATCAGTTACTTTATATGTATTTCCTGTGCTCAATTTGAATTTAATTCCATTTTCAATAGGCAAAGTTACTTTAGTTTCAGTAGGCATAAACAAATTTAAATCTATTGAATATTTCGGGCTAGATTCGCCTGCTAATTCATTAGTTATAGTAAATTCGTTTGTTAAATTTTGCATTACATCAGGAACAATATCAGAAGATAGACTATATTCTAAATAACCTGTTAAACCTTTATTTACATCTCTTATTCTTGCATCCAAAACAACTCTGAAAATATTTATTTCGCTATCAGATAAACTCTTTTCAACAAATACAGGTTTGAAATCAAAACCAATTGTTGAATGTGAAACTGGATATTTTGTGTACGCTAAAATATCAGATATATCTGCAATATTCTGATTTGAAACACTTGCAGAAAATATAAATCCAATACCGCTATTAGAACCAGATACACAATCACTTGAGAATTCATCAGAATAATCTAATGGCAGAACATCAAAAGCTAAATAATAATCTTTATTATTAGCTAAATTAGACTCTTTTGCTGATTTATTTAATTGTGGATCAGTAAAATAGGTTTTGTCTGAGTCAGAAATCTGAGTAAATTTATTTTGATTACTATATAGACTAACCACATAATCAAATGGCAAGAAAACATTAATATCATAAGTATTGTCTTTTGCAAAATTAAATTTATTTAAATAATAATTTAATTTGTAAGTTGTTTCTTCATCTAAATTTACATCTTTACTTATTTTCAATAAAATA
>Ga0172370_10000856_pt1 | contig 47266 bp, 48 predicted proteins | sample LakKiv5m_FD_114538 | JGI IMG/M metagenome (GOLD analysis project Ga0172370, IMG submission 114538) | Freshwater microbial communities from Kabuno Bay, South-Kivu, Congo - kab_022012_11.5m | ecosystem: Environmental > Aquatic > Freshwater > Lake | place: Democratic Republic of the Congo...
CTGGGATGAATGCGTACGATTATCCCGCGAGGTTGGCAAAATTGTCGAAGAGAATTTTGCCATATATAGCCGAGCAGGGATTATACAGAAACCCCGGGCTTTAGCCCGGGGAGATTCATTGGAGTTTATGCGTGTATTTTGAGTTTCGGTATTTCTGTATTCAAGAGTTTTAAGTCATTTCAGAGAAGAGGGAATAAAATGGTATTCTTAATAACCGGCGCGGCAGGTTTTTTGGGGTCCCATCTCTGTGACTATTTATTGGCGCAAGGGCACACGGTCATCGGAGTCGATAATTTTATAACGTCTTCCGAACAAAATATTGCGGAATTACGTAAGCGTGCGAATTTTACTTTCTACGAGCAGGATATCGCGAAACCATTGCGGGGCGCGTTTGCCGGATTGCAATGGGTGCTGCATCTGGCCTCGCCGGCTTCCCCGCAGGATTATTTGCGATACCCGATAGAGACGATGACTGCCGGTTCGTCCGGGACCCAGAATTGTTTGGAATTGGCCCGGCATTATAATGCTTCTTTCTTTTTGGCATCGACTTCGGAAGTATACGGAGACCCATTAGTCCATCCACAGGTGGAAGAATACTGGGGGAACGTAAACTGTATCGGGCCGCGCTCGGTGTATGATGAGGCGAAGCGCTACGCGGAAAGCCTGGCCTATGCGTATTATCGGAAATATAGCGTACCGGTACGGGTCGCCCGGATTTTTAATACCTATGGCCCGCGGATGCGCGCGCAGGACGGCAGGGTCGTTTCGAATTTTATCTGTCAGGCGTTACGGCAGGAAGATATTACTTTGTATGGCGACGGAGCACAGACCCGGTCTTTTTGTTATGTGAATGATTTAGTCGAGGGGATCCATCGTTTAGTGCTTTCATCGTATACGTTGCCGGTCAATCTGGGGAATCCGGCGGAGTTTACGGTAAAAGAATTAGCCCGGAAAATCCTTTTACTCACGGGATCGCGGAGCAAGATCGTATATAACCCGTTACCCGAAGATGATCCGAAGCAGCGGCGGCCTGATATTTCTAAAGCAAAGAAGCTTTTTGATTGGCAGCCGAAGATAACACTTGATGAAGGGCTGGGTTTTACGATAGAATACTTTAAGGCAGTCCTTAAGATCGGATGAGTCGTTATTCCAGGGAGGGAATATGAAGGGTATACAGGGAAGTTTTATTTGGGGCGTTGTAGGGGTTTTGGTCGGCGCCTTGTTAGTGTTAGGCTGGCAGAACTTTACCGGCGAACAGGTCCAGCATATCGTTCCGGTTATTAATCCACAATCTATTATGGCTAAGGGTTTCTTTCCTGAATTACGCGCAGAGCGTATGGCTTTGGGCAAGCGCTATCGCGTTGCTGATACCGTATGTTGGGAGAAAGACAAGTGCGCCCAGTATAGCGAAAAACAGTCGGATGCCGGTTTGCTTGTCGAAGGCAGTGTCGGAGTCGGGATTGTCAATCCGAAAGAGAAGTTGGATGTCGCCGGGCAGATCCATGCCAGCGAAGACGTCTGTATTGACCGCCGCAACGGCCGATGCCTGAGTGACGGGATGGCTATCGGCGGTTTCTTTTTTACGCGGTATGGCAAGAACGGCTGCATGGCTCCCAATCCGTTAACCGGGACCTGTTCGTGTCCTGCCGGCTATCGTGCCAATGGGTACCATTACATCGAATCGTCGAAGAAATTCGTGTATTGGGTCTGTTGGAGATAGCGGTTTTCAACCCCCATAAAACTTCTTGTAAATACTGTTCTCCTACGATATAATCTACGCTCATTATTCGTATTGCGCATTGCGTCGCGCGTATTGCGTTAAGATTTTACGCAGTACGCAATACGCATTCCGCACGACATTTTGTATTATGGAAGAAAATCAATTATCAAAGATAGTCTCTTTATGTAAGAGAAGAGGGTTTCTTTTTCAGGGGTCGGAGATTTACGGCGGGCTTGCGAATATTTGGGATTACGGCCCGATCGGTTCGATACTGAAAAAGAACATCAAAGACCTCTGGTGGCGCACGTTTGTCGATAACCGCGACGATATGGTCGGCGTGGATTGTTCGCAGATCATGCATAAGAACGTGTTTGTCGGTTCCGGGCATCTGGCAGGGTTCGCGGACACGCTTATTGAATGCAAGCAGTGTAAGAAGCGTTTTCGCGTAGACCATTTAGAGAAGATATCCGATGGCGTGTATAAATGCCAAGGGTGTGGTAAGTCGATAGACGAGAAAGAGTCCGCGCCGAAAAAGTTCAATCTGATGCTTAAGACGTTTCTGGGCGGTGTCGAAGGCGCCGACGACGAGAATGTCGCGTATTTACGGCCGGAGACCGCGCAAGGCATATTCGTTAATTTTTTAAATGTTCTTAATACGATGCATAAGAAACTGCCGTTCGGTATTGCCCAGATCGGCAGGTCGTTTCGCAATGAACTGACGACCGGCGATTTTATTTTCCGGTTAAAGGAATTTGAGCAGATGGAGATCGAGTTTTTCGTCCTGCCGGAAAAGTCCGATGAGTGGTATAAATATTGGATCGAAGAGCATACGCGTTTTTATCGCGACTTATTGGGTATTAAATCCGAGAATTTGCGGGTGCGTGAACATGAGAAGGATGAATTGGCGCACTATGCCAAAGCCTGCGTCGATATCGAATTTAAGTTCCCTTTCGGCTGGAAAGAGCTGGAAGGCATTGCCAATCGGGGAGATTTCGATTTGCGTGAGCATTCCAAAGCCAGCCATAAAGAATTGACTTATTTTGACCAGGAAGCGAACCGGTCTTTGTATCCGTTCGTGGTTGAGCCGTCAGCCGGAGTCGATCGTACGTTCTTCGCGGTGGTCAGCGACGCGTACTGTGAGGAAGAGGTCGCGGGCAAGACACGGGTCGTGCTGAAATTGAATAAACGGATCGCGCCGTACAAGGTCGCGGTTTTCCCGTTGTTAAAGAACCGGCCGGAATTAGTCGAACTTACCAAGAAAGTCCACGGTACGATCAAGGATGCGCTGAAGATGAAAGTCGTCTATGATGATACCGGCGCGATCGGTAAACTGTACCGCCGTCAGGATGAGATCGGCACGCCGTATTGTGTCACGGTCGATGTCGATAGTTTAACCGACCGGAAAGTAACGGTGCGTGACCGGGATAGCATGAAGCAGGAGCGGGTCGCTCTTGATTCCATCGGGCCATATTTTAGAGAGCTTTTTAAGAAAGAATAAAAACACCGTTTAAACTACAGGAGGAGAATCGATGAAAAAGCATGTATATTTCTTTGGCGGAGGCAAGGCGGACGGTAACGAGAGCATGAAGAATCTTTTGGGCGGCAAGGGCGCGAATCTGGCGGAAATGGCCGGGCATCCCGCGTTGAAATTGCCGGTACCCCCGGGTTTTACGATAACGACGGAAGTCTGCACGTATTATTACGAGAATAAAAAGAAGTATCCTGCCGGTTTGAAAGAGCAGGTTGAGAAAGCCCTGAATAAAGTGGAAGTCCTCATGGGCAGGAAGTTCGGCGATCCGCTGAATCCGTTATTGGTCTCGGTCCGTTCCGGCGCGCGTAAGTCGATGCCGGGAATGATGGAAACCGTTTTGAACGTCGGTTTGACCGAGAAGACGATCCCCGGGCTGGTCAAACAGGCCGGCGGTAACGAGCGTTTCGTGTATGACGCGTACCGTCGTTTGATCATGATGTATTCAGACGTGGTCATGGAGAAAGCCGCGGGTATCGAGCCGGCTGACGATAAAGGTATCAGAAAACAGCTTGAGCACATCATGGACGAGATAAAAGAGCAGAAAGGCTATAAATCAGACACGGACTTAAAAGTGGAAGATTTAAAGACTTTATGCGCGTCTTTTAAGAAGAGAATAAAGGATGTTTTAGGGAAAGAGTTCCCGGACAACCCTATGGATCAGTTATGGGGCGGCGTCGGCGCAGTGTTCGCGTCATGGAATGGAAAGCGAGCGATAGCCTATCGTAATATCGAAAAAATCCCGCATGAGTGGGGTACTGCCGTCAATGTGCAGTCCATGGTTTTTGGTAACATGGGCGATGATTCGGCAACCGGGGTCGCTTTTACCAGAAACCCGGGTAATGGCGACGCGGCTTTTTACGGCGAATACTTGATCAACGCGCAGGGTGAAGATGTCGTCGCCGGGATCCGCACGCCGGCTCCGATCAACGCATATTCGCAAAGCGAACACAATAAGGACTTGAAGACGCTGGAAGGAATAATGCCGAAAGTATATAAAGAACTTTTCGATATTCAGCGCCGTTTGGAAAAGCATTATCACGATATGCAGGATATCGAGTTTACGATTGAAAAAGGCAGATTGTTTATGCTGCAGTGCCGCATTGGAAAAAGAAACGGCCCTGCCGCGGTAAAGATCGCCGCTGATATGGTACAAGAAAAGTTGGTCACGAAAGAAGTTGCGGTTATGCGGGTAACTCCGGATCAGTTGGACGAGTTACTCCATCCGATCATCGATCCGGCTGAAGAGAAAACGAACAAACCGATTGCCAAGGGTTTGCCGGCCGGACCGGGTGCTGCCTGCGGAATGGTCGTTTTTACGTCGGCAGACGCGGTGCGATGGGTCAAAGAAGGAAAGAAAGTGATCTTAGTCAGAGAAGAAACAAATCCTGAAGATATTGACGGTATGCGCGCGGCCGAAGCGATCCTGACCGGCCGTGGCGGTATGACGTCACACGCGGCATTAGTCGCCCGTGGTTGGGGTAAGTGTTGCGTGGTCGGTTGCAGCGCCATGGATGTCGATCTCGCGAAGAAAGAGATCCACGTCGGCGGCAAAGTCGTTAAAGAAGGCGATTGGCTGACGCTGAATGGAACCAAAGGCGCTGTGTATTTTGGTAAATTGAAAATGATGGATGCTTCTTCGGAGAACGAGATCCTCAACGCGTTCTTAAAGATCTGCGACAGCGTCAGGACGCTGAAGATCAGAACAAACGCGGATACGCCGGCTGATGCCCAGAAGGCGCGCCAGTTTGGTGCTGAAGGTATCGGATTGTTTAGAACAGAGCACATGTTTTACGGTAAAGGTTCGGAAGCATCGCTTTTTCTGCTTCGTAAGATGATCATGTCTTCAACAATGGAAGAACGGATCAAAGCCGTGGATGAACTTTTTCCGCACGTGAAGAATGATATTAAGGGAACCCTTGAGGCTATGGAAGGGTACGCGGTGACCATCCGTTTGCTTGATCCGCCGTTGCATGAGTTCGTCCCGCACCAAAAAGAGCAGAGGGAACAGTTATCCAAGAGTTTGAATATTTCCATGGAGGATTTTGAGAAACGTGCGAATATGCTGCATGAATCGAACCCGATGATGGGGCATCGCGGCGTACGGTTAGGCGTGACCTATCCGGAAGTCAGCGCGATGCAGTTTAGGGCGATCCTGGAAGCTGCCGCCGAGTTGCTGAAAGCCGGGAAAAAAGTATTCCCGGAGATCATGATCCCCGTTGTCTGTACGGTTAGCGAGCTGACGGACCAGTTGAAGATCGCCAAGAGAGTTTATGCGGAAGTATTGGCGAAGTTCGGTATGAAGAAGATCCCGCATATGTTCGGCACGATGATCGAGATCCCGCGCGCGGCATTGGTCGCGGATAAGATCGCGGAAGTCGCCGAATTCTTCTCGTTCGGGACGAATGACCTTACTCAAATGAGCTTTGGCTTTTCGCGCGACGATATCGGTTCGTTCTTGCCGGATTATCTGCAGAAGGGTATTCTGCCGAACGATCCCTTCCAGACGATCGATCAGCAGGGCGTCGGAGAACTCATTCAGTTAGGTATCGACCGGGGAAGAAAGACGAAGAAAGATTTGAAAGTGGGTATTTGCGGCGAGCACGGCGGTGACCCGAAATCGATCCATTTCTGCTATCGGGCGGGAATGAATTATGTCAGTTGTTCGCCGTACCGCGTTCCGCTTGCCCGTTTAGCTGCTGCGCAGGCAGTATTGGTGTTGCAGAACGAAAAGGGAGCAGGAAAGAAGAAAGCGAAAAAGAAATAATTGAAACGTATAGCGTAGTGCGTCGTGCGTACCGCGTATGGGTTATGTCCTTTACGCAATACGCATGACGCTCGACGCAGCACAGAAATTATGGAAGCGATAAAAGCGTATCTCGATAGAATCAAACATATTCCGGTCCTTACCGCGGTGGAAGAACGCGTATTGTTGAAAGGTGCCCAGTCCGGTGAAGAAGTCGCAAAGAACAAACTCGTTATCTCCAACCTAAAATTGGTCGTTACCATCGCCAAACATTATATCAATATGGGGTTGCCGTTTATGGACCTGATCGCGGAAGGGAACCTCGGGTTATTGAAGGCCATCGAGAAGTTCGATTTAAGGAAAGAATTCCGTTTTTCCACGTATGGGACGTGGTGGATAAAGCAGTCGATCACCCGGGCGTTGATCGACCAGGGAAAAACGATCCGCATTCCGGTGTATATGAGCGAACTGATCAGCAAATACAAAAAAGCGCAGGAAAAGTTCCGGCAGAAGTTTAATCAGGAGCCCGGCCGTGAAGATATCGCCAAACAGATGAAAGTGTCTCAAAAGAAAGTCTCGGATATCGAGTTGTGGATGCGCAAAAAAACGTCGTTTGAAGCGCCGGTAGGCGATGACGGTAGTTCGGAGATGGGAGATTTTATTAAGACGACCGGTTCTGCGGACACGGAAGAGATCATTCGGGAGATGTTTGAGAAGGAAGACATCAACCGGATGTTGAATATTGTTGATGAACGCGCCAAGATGATATTAGATATGCGTTTTGGCCTTACCGATGGGACGATGCATACGTTGGCCGAAGTCGCCGACAAACTGGAACTTTCGAGAGAACGCGTCCGGCAGATAGAAGAAGAATCGCTTGAGAAGATCCGGGCATATATCAGTGAATTAGAGAAAAAGGATTTCTAAGAGAGGAGGAGCGTCATGGATTTTAAAAAGCATATTCGTCCTATTCCTGATTTTCCAAAGAAAGGAATACTTTTCCGGGACATTACGACGCTCTTAAATAATCCGCAGGTATTTAAAAAAGCGGTCGATGCTTTGGTAAAGCAGTTGCCCAGGAAGAAGATCGATATCGTCATGGCTGCCGAATCGCGCGGTTTCATTTTCGGCAGTATTCTTGCCTATAAGCTTAAAGCGGGGTTTGTTCCGGTGCGAAAACCCGGCAAGCTCCCGTATAAGACCTTCCAGGAAAAGTTTCAGTTAGAGTATGGCGAAGATGCCTTTGAAGTGCACCAGGATGCTTTAAAAAAAGGCAGTTCAGTGCTTATTGTCGATGACCTGTTAGCTACCGGCGGCACAGCGCAAGCCATGGCCAACTTAGTGAAAAAGTTGGGGGGGAAGACCGCGGGAGTCCTGTTTATGATCGAATTAACCGCGTTAGAAGGCCGCAAGAAACTCAAAGGCTATCCGGTCTACTCTTTGATTAAATTTTGAGACACAGATTAGCACAGATGCAGAGCCACTGATGATCACTGATTATTCAGTAGAACTCTTTGGCTCTTTTTTTATCTGTGATTGTCTGCGGAGTTTAAATCTGTGATTATCTGTGTTTAACGCGCCTGTAGCTTTAGAGGCTCTTAGCTTTTCTTAAGCGTAAGCGCGAGAAAATATTAGAGCGTCTTATGCCGAGATTCGGAACGAATCGAGAGGCGAGGATTGATTAAAACACCCCCTTCGGGGATAATTCGGTCTAAGATTTCTTCTTCACGAAGTTCGAGAGAAATCTTGGCTTCATGAAAGCATCCCCTTCGGGGATAATTCGGTCTAAGATTTCTTCTTCACGAAGTTCGAGAGAAATCTTGACCTCATTAGCGCCTGTAGCTCAAATGGACAGAGCGGTGCCCTCCTAAGGCATAAATGCCCGTTCGATTCGGGCCAGGCGCATTAAGGACGTCGCGCGTATTGCGCATTGCGTCGAGCGTTTTAAACGCGATACGCAGTACGCAGTACGCAATACGAATAGTATGAAGAATAATTATTCATTCAAAGAAGTCGAAGAACACATCTACCGCGAGTGGGAAGAGAAGGGCTATTTTACCGCGGATTGCCATTCGCGGAAGAAGCCGTATACCATCGTCATCCCTCCTCCGAATATCACCGGTATCCTGCATATGGGGCACGCGCTCAATAACACGATCCAGGACGTGCTGATACGCCATAAGCGCCTGTGCGGCTATGAAGTCATGTGGATGCCCGGCACCGATCACGCGGGTATCGCGACGCAGAATGTGGTAGAAAAGAGCTTGGCGAAACAGGGCCTGAAGCGCGATACTGTCGGCAGAGAAAGATTTCAGGAGTATCTCTGGGAATGGACGAATAAATACGGCTCGACGATCATTACTCAGCTTAAGAAATTGGGAACGCACTGCGATTGGAGCCGGAAACGTTTTACCATGGACGAGCGGTATTCGCAGGCCGTCCGTGAAGTCTTTGTCGCGCTCTATGAGAGAGGGCTGATTTACCGGGGCAATTATATTATTAATTGGTGCCCCAGGTGCAAGACTGCGTTGTCCGATGAAGAGGCTCCGTATAAAGAATTGGACGGGTTTCTGTATTATATAAAATATCCGGTAGAACATGCGGGGAAGAAAGATTTCGTGACCGTGGCAACGACGCGGCCGGAGACGATGTTGGGAGATACCGCGGTCGCGTATCATCCGCAGGATGAACGGTACGCGCATTTGAAAGACGCGGTCGTGACGTTGCCGATCGTGCATCGCCGGTTGAAAATCATCCAGGACCCTCTTATCGACCCGCAATTCGGGACCGGTTTAGTCAAGGTCACTCCGGCGCATGATAAGAACGATTTTATCATGGCTAAAAAGCATAAAGCCGATTTTGTCAATATCATGCATGACGACGCGACGATGAATGATCAAGCCGGCGCGTATAAAGGCATGGACCGGTTCCAGGCACGCAAGAAGGTCCTAGAACAGTTGGCCGACGAAGGCCTGCTGGTGAAGAAAGACCCTTATAAGATAAATGCCGGGCATTGTTACCGCTGCGATACGCTGGTCGAGCCGCGGTTATCGTTACAGTGGTTTGTAAAGATGAAACCGCTGTCGATCCCGGCCCTGGAAGCCGTGCGAAAAGAACAGATCACGTTTTATCCGCAGCGCTGGGAGAAAGTATACCTGAACTGGATGGAAAATATCGAAGATTGGTGTATCTCCCGCCAGATATGGTGGGGGCACCGTATCCCGGTGTGGTATTGCAAGAAATGCCAGGAATTAAATGTCACCAGGACACCAGACAGTGCGGAACGAAGCGGAGCCTCCCCGAAAGGGGACCAGGACACCAGTAAATCAGAAGAAAAAGGGGTGATCGTGGCGAAAGAGGAGCCTAAGAAATGCCCGGATTGTGGAAGTACGGATATCATACAAGATAACGATGTTTTGGATACGTGGTTTTCTTCATGGCTGTGGCCGTTCGCGACCATGGGGTGGCCGCAGGCTCAGAAGTCAACGGATAAATCCGTTAAGAACGATCTGGACTATTTCTATCCGACGAATACGCTGGTGACCGCTTCCGAGATCCTTTTCTTTTGGGTCGCGCGGATGATCATGGCTTCTTTTGAGTTTATGAAAAGTATTCCCTTTGAACACGTGTTGATACACGGTACGGTGCGCGATGAGCGGGGAATAAAAATGTCTAAGTCTTTGGGAAACACGATAGATCCGTTGGAGATCATTGATAAATATGGCGCGGACGCGTTGCGTTTTTCTCTGATGATGTGCGCGGCGTCCGGAGCAGACGTGTATCTTTCGGAAGAGAAATTCGTTGTCGGCAGGAATTTTGCCAATAAAGTCTGGAACGCTTTTAAATATTCCTTGATGGTATTGCTGCCGGTGAAAGACCAGTTGCGCGGCGCTATCGACCTTCAGAGCCTGTCTTCCGATTTTAAGCTGGAGGACAGCTGGATCGTTAAAGAATTCGCCGACGCATCGAAGAATTTTCATGAGCACCTTGCCGCGTATAAGCTTAATGAGGCGGTCAAGGAGATCTATGAGTTCTTTTGGCACAAGTATTGCGATTGGTACATTGAGATCAGCAAAGCGTCGGATTCTAAAGCGGCCCCGCGGGTCCTTTTTATGCTGTTTAAAGAGACGCTGAAGCTGTTGCATCCGTTTATGCCGTTCATTACCGAGTACCTTTTTAAAGAATACCGCGCACAGCTTATGGTTGACCTGCCGGAGAGCATTTTAAAAGATACGTATGCGTCGTTGCCGCCGGCCGGGCAGTTTGATGCCCCGCATGCGCGCATGGAAAAACTCATCGGTTTTGTGAATATGGTCCGCAGTGTGAAGAAATATCTGGATATTCCTTCTTCGGAAAAGATCATGATAAGCGCCGGTGCCGATGACCGGGAATTACACGCGGTGCTTTTCGAAAATAGAAAATGGATCATGACCATCGCCCGGCTTTCCGCGCTGGAAGAAAAAAACAGCGAGAGTGTCTTGATTTTTTCTCAAGCAGGGTTTAGTATTTACTTTAAAGAGACCAAGGAAAAGATGCAGGAGTACCGCCAGCGGTTGGTAACGAAGATCAAAAAGATGCAGGAACAAGAAGCGCATTATAAAAGAAAGCTGGACGATGAACAGTTTGTTAAGAGGGCGCCCGCGGAATTGGTCGCGCAGCAGCGGGAAAAGTATCAGGAAGTCGTTAATGACCTGCAGGTCCTGAAGAAATTGGGTGAGACCCTTGAATAAACAGTATGTCATTCAATTGGCCCGCCGGGCTTTGAAGGAAGACGCTCCGGAAGGGGATTATACCGCGTCTTTCTTTAAACGGCGGTTTAAACCGATCAAAGCTCACTTTGTCGCGAAGGAGACAGGAGTGCTTTGCGGCATCGAAATCGTTGCGGAGATCTTCAGGCAGTCGGATGCCGGGGTCCGTTGCGTTCCCTTTGCCGAAGACGGGCAGATAGTACGAAAAAACCAGGATGTCGCGGACGTCTATGGAAATGCCGCGCGCATTTTGATCGCCGAACGCGTGGCTCTTAATATACTCATGCAGCTTTCCGGTATAGCGACACTGACACGGAAGTTCGTCGAGAAAGTCAAAACGACCAAGGCCATCATTATGGATACGCGCAAGACCCATCCTTTCTTGCGGGAAGTCGAGAAGTACGCGGTAAAAACCGGCGGCGCGCGCAATCACCGATTGAATCTTTCCGAGGGGATCCTGATAAAAGAGAATTATCTGAAAGGGTCTGATCTGAAGAACGGCCAGGTGATAAATATCCCCGAGTTGGAGAAAATATTTTATCAGATGAAGAAAAAGCGGGAGAAGATCATTATTGAAGTCGAGTCGTTGCCGGAGATGACGACGATCGCTCCGCTACGTCCCGAGGTCATTATGTTGGATAATTTTACCCTGTCGGCAATCAAGAAGGCAGTTTCATACCGGAACCTATACGCGCCGAATATTCAGCTGGAGGTTTCCGGCGGCGTTGACCTGCGGAATGTCCATACGATTGCCGCGACCGGTGTCGAATACATTTCGATCGGCAGCCTTACCCATTCGTACCCTTCGATGGATTTTTCTCTTGAGATAGAATAGTAAAGAAGCTCTTGGTACTTAGTACGTAGTACTTAGCGATAAAATCGGAACAATTAAATTGTTTTGATTGCTAAGGACTAAGTACGAAGAGCTAAGTACTTAACATGAATTTCAAATTAACAACCGACTTTACCCCTGAAGGGGATCAACCGCAAGCTATAGAAAAACTCTGCACGGGTATCCAGCGCGGAAAAAAGTCGCAGGTACTTTTAGGCGTGACCGGGTCAGGTAAGACCTTTACCCTCGCGCAGGTCATCGCGCGTTTGAACCGGCCGGCTCTGGTTATTTCCCACAACAAAACGCTGGCCGCGCAGTTGTATGCCGAATTCAAGAGTTTCTTTCCGCAGAATGCGGTCGAGTATTTTGTCAGTTATTACGATTATTACCAGCCGGAAGCGTACATCCCGACGACCGATACATATATCGAGAAAGATTCCTCGATCAATGAACGCCTGGACCGCCTTCGTTTATCCTCGACGTGCTCATTGGTCTGCCGGCGGGACGTGATCGTGGTCGCTTCGGTATCGTGCATTTATAACCTCGGTTCACCCGAAGAGTATAAGGAGTTCATTTATTATATTCAGAAGGGCACGCAGGCCAGTAAAGAGGATATGCTGAAACGGTTTGTCCAGATGTTGTACCAGCGTAATGATTTTGAACTGAAACGCGGCTTTTTTCGTTCACGGGGCGAAACCCTGGAATTGTATCCCAGTTATTATAAAGATAAAGCGATCCGGATACTGTTTGACGGCGACCGGATCGAGAAAATCGTCGAGTTTAAGACCCTTGAAGGAAGTGTTATCGCCGAACTGGACGTTATCGGCGTTTATCCGGCAAAACATTTTCTATTCAACGAAGACCGGATTAAAAAAGCTTTGGTCTCGATCGAGTGGGAATTGCAGGAGCACTTGAAATACTTGAAAAAAGAGAACAAGCCGCTGGAAGCCGAGCGTTTGAATAATCGTACGCACTACGACATGGAGATGTTGAAGGAATGCGGTATCTGCCACGGGATCGAGAATTATTCGCGTCATTTATCCGGGCGGCCGCCGGGAAGCAGGCCGGAGTGTTTGATCGATTATTTTCCCAAAGATTATTTGTTGCTGATCGACGAGTCGCACGTGACTATCCCGCAGATCCGCGGCATGTATGAGGCGGATAAGATGCGTAAAGAGACCCTCGTGCGGTATGGGTTTCGTCTGCCGTCATGCCTGGATAACCGGCCGTTGAAGTTTGATGAATTTAACACGATGACCGGCCAGGAGATATACGTTTCGGCGACCCCGGCAGAATATGAGATCAAGAAGTCGGAAGGCGAAGTCGTTCAACAGGTCATCCGCCCGACCGGTTTATTAGACCCGGGCATCGAAGTCCGGCCCACGGCGGATCAAATAGAAGACGTGTTCAAAGAGATCGTCGCGCGGCGGAAACAGCATGAGCGCGTTTTGATCACGACATTGACAAAACGGATGGCGGAAGACCTTTCGGATTATTTGGCCCGGCGGGACATTAAGGTCACGTATTTGCATTCAGAAGTAAAAACCATCGAACGCTCTCAGATCCTTAAGCAGCTGCGTGAGGAGACGTTTGAATGCGTTGTCGGCGTTAATCTGCTCAGGGAAGGGCTGGACCTGCCGGAAGTCTCTTTAGTCATTATTCTGGATGCGGATAAGGAAGGTTTTCTGCGGTCATATACGTCGTTGATACAGGTCGCGGGCAGAGCCGCCCGGCACGTCAATGGCAAGGTGATCATGTATGCGGATACCGTGACCCGCTCGATGCTGAAGACCATTGAAGAGACGGACCGCAGGAGAAAATTACAGACCGAGTTCAACCGGAAGAACAACATTACTCCTCAGACGATCAAGAAAGCGATCCGCGAAGGTATTGAAATATATTATGAAGCTGAGAAAATAGTGGAAAGCGCGGCTTTTGAAGGTACCATAGAGGAAAAACAGGCATTGATCCTGGATCTGGAAAAAGAGATGTTCATTGCTTCGGAGAATCTCGATTTTGAACGGGCGATCGAATTACGGGACAGGATAAAACAGCTCAAAGGAGAATCCGAGGTCTCTGAAGACCCGAAGAACAAGCGGAAGACAAAGAAAAGAGCGTAGCCTGCAGGGTATAGGGATATAGATGCCCTTCAGAAGTTCCTTGGCGTTCCGAGATGTTCCCTAATGTCCCTTGAAGTTGCTTTTTTAGAGATCTCAAGGAACATAAAGAAACTTTAAGAAACTTAACGGTGCAGTCGAAGGCATAAAGGATTGTACGTGAGTCGCAGGTTCGTGTTAGTATCCGTGATCATCAGTGGATCTAAATCTGCGATCATCTGTGAAAAAAGGGTATCAAATGAAAAAACTATTAGTAGCGGATGTCGGTAATACGAATGTTCATTTTGGAATAGCCGTAGGGTCTGAAATCGTCAAAGATTTTAAAGTCCCGACGCAGCGATTGACCCGGGCATATTTGATACGGTTGTTTAAACAGGCCGGGGCTGTCGCGGTTTGCTCTGTCGTCCCGGCGGCAAATCGGGTCTTTCGGCAGGCCGGCAAAAGGGCCGGGACTACGGTCTTGTTCGCCGGAGAGGATATTTTGATCCCGATAAAAAACCGGTATAAACAGCCGTCGTCGGTGGGAAAAGACCGTTTAGTGAATTGTTACGCGGCATTACGGCAGGATGAGAATGTCCGGTTGGTCATTGATTGCGGCACGGCCTTGACGATTGATTTCATTTCCGACCGCAAAGAATATTTAGGCGGCGCGATCATTCCGGGAATCGGTCTTTCTTTGCAAAGTTTATCGTCGCACTGCGCGTTATTGCCGAAACACATTTTCCTGCCGAAGAATAAACTCCCTTTTATCGGTAAAACAACGCAGCAAAGCATCACTTCGGGTATTTTATGGGGATATACCAGTATCTGCCAGTATTATATTGAGCAGTACCGCCGTCGGGTCAAGAAAGATTTCAGCGTCTGCCTGACCGGCGGAGACAGCGGTTCTTTGATCAAGTATGTGCAGGCAAAGAATCTGTGGTATGACCCGTTGCTGATCCTGAAAGGAATAGTTTTCTTAATGGAAGGAGAAAAGCATGATTAATATAGTGAAAGACGCGGCGCTTGAAGCCGGGGAGTTTTTAAGAAAGAATTTCGGGAAAGTCACCAAGAGACAGATCGTATCCAAGGGCGACCGCAATTTTGCCACGGCGATGGATAAGAAGGCGGAAGCGATGATCGTGCGCCGGCTCGGGAAAGCGTTTCCCGGGTACGGCATATTAGGCGAGGAAGATAATAGGATCAATCTGACCGCGGATAATCTTTGGGTGATCGACCCGCTTGACGGCACGCATAATTACATGCGCGATATCAATCTGTACGGTGTCTCGATCGGCTTATGGCAGAAAGACCGTTTTACCGCGGGTGCCGTGTACATGCCGGAAGATAAAGAACTGTATTGGGCCCAGGAGGGAAAAGGAGCGTTCAAGAACGGGAAGAAGATATCCGTTTCAAAAGTCAGTGAGATGAAAGAATGTTGTTTGTCTTTCGACTCCAGTATTCGTTATCGGCCGAAAGTCATGCTGAAGGTTTTAGGGGACCTGGCCCAGAATGTTTTTAACGTGCGGATGTTCGGTTCCAGCGCGCGTATTCTTACGTATGTTGCCGAGGGCGTGCTTGATTGTTCGGTGGAATTTTATGACCAGCCATGGGATTTCGCCGGTAGCGCCTGCCTTATTACCGAGGCCGGCGGCGTCATAACGCCGTTGCAGAGAGGGAAACCGCTCACGCCGAAAACAGTCGGATATATTGCGTCAAATCCGGCACTCTATCAGAAAATAAGAAGAATCGTCGATAAACATATTTAGCGTGTAGTGAGAACATTATGCCAAACCCCCGCTTGCTCCCGAATTTATTCGTGAGGGCGGGCAGGCGCATTGGAATAAGATGAAAAAACGTATCTCCCGATTTCTTCATACCTCGCCGGTATTTGATATTATTAATCTGACGATCCCGCGGAGATTCAACGGTAAAAGATTCCGCATCCCGGTGATAAAGAGCATGGGGTGGGAGAATGTTTTTATGCCCGAAATGTGGATGGTCGAGTTGCTCGAGAAAATCCTGCCGTTGCGGGACGGGTCATTTATCGATGTCGGGGCTAATGTCGGGCAGACATTGTTGAAATTGCGTAGTGTGTCCGGGACGACCGAGTATATCGGCTTTGAACCCAATCCCGTATGCTTTTTTTATCTTAAGGAGCTCATGCAGGCGAATATGTTGGGCAATGTCCGGCTTTTTCCCGTGGGGATCTCGAACCGTTGCGGATTCGCTGACTTGAACCTTTATTCAGACAGCGCGGTAGACAGCTCGGAAACGATGGTATCGGATTTCAGGCCGGCCCAGCCGGTTTTTCGCCGTATGGCGGTTCCCATAAACACCGCGGAGAGTATAGAGTGTATTGCCACTATTCCCCGGATCTCTATTATTAAGATCGACGTGGAGGGAGGGGAACTGGATGTTATCGAGAGTTTCTCCGGCAGTATTAAAAAACACCGGCCGTTCCTTTTGATTGAGATCTTGCCGGTGTATGATGAAAAAAATAGGGCGCGTAAAGATAGGCAGGAAGCCATCGAAAAACAGATAGCCGGCTTTCATTACGACTTGTTCCGGGTCGAGAAGAGCCCGCAGGATACGTTACGGGGTTTATCAAAGATCACGAGTATCGGTATTCACGGAGATTTGACCAAGTGCGATTATCTTTGTGTGCCGAAAGAAACCGCGGTTACGCTATAACCTGCACGTTTAGACTTATCGTGAAAAACATTCTTAACATCATCCATTTAGGCGTCGTGGCGCTTTTGATCGTTCTTTTGGGGCGCATTGTTTTGTTGCCGTATTTTCCTAAAAAGCACCTTGATACGAAAGATTATTTAGCGATCCAAAAAGAAGCAGGCAGGGTCGTGCTGGTTTTTCCCGTTACCAGAATACCGCGGGTTGTGCCCGCGGATGAAAGAAGCGAGTCTATCAGTAATCTCCTGGCGTTTGATTATCAAACGGCGTTGCCGGCTGTTAAGACGGTCGATCGCCTTAAAATACAACAATTTATCCGTAAACATTCACTGTTTTATTCAGAGTGTGATTATGAGTCGATGAAAAAGGCATTGCTTACCGCAAGAGTTTTTTTCTGGCAGACGGTCGCGGAGATAGAAATCGGCATCAGCGGCAAGGGGGGGATCGTGTGGCATTCATTGTCGGAATTTGTCCGGTTTCCGCAAGCCGAGAGAAAAAGCTTTGAGGAATATGTTTTTCTGTTCCCGCAAACGATGGATTTCGTGTATGATGCATACCATGCGCAAAAGTTTTTCACCGATTACTTTTTGAATAAATCACCGATGTCCTTTCTCCAGGGTATCCCGGCAAAGGGCGTATATGTAAAGATAACACTCGAAGCCTGAACGCTGACCATGGTTGGAACTATAAAAAAAGAGCTCAGGAAATACGCCAGCAAGGAGAAAGCAAAGATCTTACAGTCTTTCTTTAAGACCGGCCCCGGTCAATACGGCGAAGGGGATGTTTTTATCGGCGTTAAAGTGCCTGAAATACGCGCGACCGTAAAGCGATTCCGTAGGGTGTCTTTGCCGGACGCGGTACGGCTGTTAAAATCCGCGGTCCACGAAGAACGGCTCTGCGCTTTATTGGTCATGGTCCAACACTATCAGCAGAATACGGCCGACCGGGCGGAGATTTATAAACAGTATCTGCAGAATACCGCGTATATCAACAATTGGGATTTAGTCGACTTATCGGCGGAGCATATCGTAGGGGCTTTTTTGTCGGATAAAGACCGAACGCCTTTGTATTCTTTGGCGTGTTCTTCAAAACTTTGGGAGCGGAGAATAGCGATCGTGTCGACGTTTCATTATATTAAGAAAAAGATCTTTCATGATACGCTGAAGATCTCCGGACTCTTGTTGCGCGATGACCAGGACCTTATACACAAAGCGGTCGGGTGGATGCTTCGGGAAGTCGGCAAACGCGATGTTTCGGTACTGGAAGCTTTTCTTGCGGCGCACGGTGCTCTCATGCCCCGGACCATGTTGCGGTACGCGATTGAGAAGTTTCCTGAGCGGCAGCGCAAAGCATATTTAAAAGGGGAATATACGAAATAACAGATATTCGTTTGCCGAAGGCTGATAAATTTTGTCGTCGGGAACGTCAAAACTGTATCTCATTACAAATTTTTTCGTCGCCGAAGGCTCGAGAAAAATTTAAGCCTCATTATGTCTAAACGCCCTTTCGTGGATGCCCTGCTTATTAATGGTTATGGAGTTTTAACTGCTTTTGCGTTTGTTTTTTTGTATCAGCGTTTGTTGTTTCTTCCTTTCGCGGGAGGGCAGCTTGCGGCAAAAGCCGGTTTCGGCGGATTATTAAACGCTATTGCCGGATGCGTGTTTTGTCTTATTCCGCTTACCTGCGCGTTGGCTCCGTCTGAAGAGAAGGCTACGATAGTTTTTGTCCGGCTGCTCTGGTTCCATATCGGCCGTTTGATTTCGCTGTTCCTGTACGCCTGTGCCGGCGAAGTTATCTTTACCTGGATAAAGAAATGGCACATGGTTGCTGCGTTCCTTGCCGGCAGTATCATGATAATCCTGGGGGGCCTGATCTTTTTGAATAAGAAATGGCTTCCCGACAGGCCTCTTAAGAACGCTTTTTATTGTTTCTGGGGTATGACGATAGGGTACGGATGCAGTATTGAAGCGACTGCTTTTTTACTGCCGTTATGGATCGAACCGGGTAGTTTTACCGGCAAGGTTTTTTCTTTTTTTATATTCAGCGTTATCTCTATCTTTTTTCCACTGGCAATTTTAGCTCCGCTTGCTACAATAAAAAAAGGGGAATCTCATTTAGTAGTTGTTATGCGGGAGATCTGTTATAAGGGAGCCGGGATCTTCCTCGTATTATTAGGAGGACTCCAGATACAAGCTCATTTCAGATGAAGACGCCGGTAGCGTTATTGATAGGAGTGCTCTTTTGCGGCATTCTTTATAGTTGCCCAAAGCAGGCGGGTATCGATAGTCATATCCGTTCATGTTTTCCCTCATATACGAAGTCAGTTCCCTTGCAGTCGCCTTTCCGGCATTATCAGGTATATGATGATAAACGTTCTTTGCTGGGCGTTTGCTTTTTTGCGCAGGATGTCATTAAGGATGTATCAGGATATTCCGGGCCGTTAAGCGTTTTTATCGGGATGACGCCGCGCGGTGAGATCACGGGTGTTTTTATTTTAGAGTATCAGGAGGCTCCGGAATTTGCTCAAAAGGCGTTTTCCAAGGAGTTCTTGTCGCAATTCAAGAATAAAAAGAATACGGATCCTTTTACCGCAGGCAAAGATGTCCAGGCCGTCAGCGGAGCGACGATCAGTTCTTCAGCAGTGATCCGTATCGTTAAAGAAGCAACGAGTTCTGCCTACGAACGGTTGTTTCCTCCCGTTATCAAAATGTCACGGGCTTCGCCGATGGATAAAATATGGAGACGTCGCCACTTGTCCTAAGGGGTTTCAGTAAGCCGGGTTTGACCGTTGTTCCTGGTACTTTTGGAAAAGAAAGCTCTAAACACATTGGTTCATAAAATCGTTTTCCTGCTTTTTCTTCTTCTTGCCTGCTTGTGGGTATTTACTCGCCGGCAAAAAGGCCGGCTTTTTTTTCTGGCTGTTGTCGTTATCTGGATCGGTTTTTATACCCATGATTTTTTATCGATCTATCACGTACGGGGATTGTTTAATCTGCACGCCGTGCAGCCTTTTTCATGGTGGTTTGGTGTTCTTCTTGCCGTCAGCTTTATAACGATGCTTGTCGGCAGAGCCTATTGCGGGTGGGTGTGCCCTTTTGGTGCATTGATGTATGTTTTCTATAAAATATCTCCGGTTAAGAAGCAGGTCCCGGAGAAGATCCATCGTTTTTTTACCTCTTTGAAATACCTATTGTTATTCGTCGGGATAACCGTCGGGGCTGCGGGCATAATCTTGTTTAAGATAGAACCATTTGTCTATATTTTTACCGGGTGGATCCGGACCGTTTTTTTTGGCTTTGCGGTATCGTTTATCCTGGTTTCGTTTATAATTCCGTATTTTTGGTGCCGGTATCTTTGTTTCTTGGGAGCATGGTGGGGGCTTTGTTCTCTGAAGCCGGCTCTTCGGTATATTGTTTGTTGGGAAAAAAAGAAATGCGGGCAGTGCGCGGATGTCTGTCCGGTCGGCGCGATCCGGAAAGAAGACAGCACGATCATTCAAAGAGAATGTATCCGGTGTAATGAGTGCCAGGTGTGCCGCGCAGAAGATAAAAGGGGGAAAACGGACGGGGGAATGATACAATAGAGATGTAGGAATCCCATGGAATTCGAAGAATTCCATGGGATAATTTGGTCTGAGACTTTTTCATCACGAAGTTCGAGAAAAGTCTCGACCTCATTATTCAACTAGAGATTCTTTCTTCGTCCGCTACTGCGGACTCGATTTTTGGATTCGTTCATTACCCCCTTAGGGGGCCCCCTGAAATTGCTAACCCGTAGGGAGCAATTTCGGGGATTTTGTCCCGGGAATCCTACGGATTCCACGGGATAATTCGGCTACCCGTAGGGTAATTCGATAATAAATTTTGTCGTCAGGAACGTCAAAATTTTATCTCATTACAAGTTTTTTCTTCGCCCTGCGGCAGCGGGCTCGATTCTTGGATTTGTTCATTACCCCCCCCCCTTAGGGGGTAATTCAACTAGAGATTCTTTCTTCGTCCGCTACTGCGGACTCGATTTTTTGATTTGTTCATTACCCCTAAAGGGGTAATTCGACTACAAACTTTTTCATCGGCTATGCCTCGAGAAAAGTTTAAGTCTCATTATGAAGAAAGCATATAAAGGCGTCGGGATCCGGCAACGGCTTATCATAGTCTTCGGAGTCGTCATCCTTTGTTTTTTTGCGATTCTTTTCTTCAGTAATTATTATTTAGACCGGATCGTTAAAGAGACGGAATCACTGGCTTTGACCAGCCGGATGATCGAGAACGTGCTGGAGATGCGCCGCCATGAGAAAAATCTCATTATGCGCAACCTGCCTAAATATATCGATCTGGTCAGGACATTTTCTGAAAAATTAAAGTCAAACATATATGAATACCGCCAGCGGACGAACCGCCGCAATTATCCTACCGTCGATGCCCTGTATACTCAGTTGAATACGTACAATAGGATATTTGAGGAATGCGTTAAGAAACAATGTTACGTCGGGCGCAAAGATATAAACGAATTGATCATGCCGGCGCGGGCGATACTTGCTTTTAGCAAGAAGCTGGAGCAGGTGACTGTCGAGGATATGCTTCTTTACCAGCGCAAGATCCTCATCAGCCGGATACTGGTCGCCTGTCTATTTTTAGTCGCCGGCGGGGTGACATTTCTCATCGTGTCGCGGGGAGTCGTAACGCCTATCCAGCGCTTGCAGATACTCAGCCGGGACATGGGAAAAGAAGGTGTATTGACCCCCGGTATCGTCCATCATATGGATAAGGTGGTCAAAGAGATCAGCACTGCCGATGAGATCGGCGAGCTCGCGCGGGCGTACCGGAGTATGGTGATACGATATTATAACTCGTATTTAAGTCTGCAGGATAAGATGAAAGAGGTCGAAGAATTGTCCAAGATAAAAGTCGAATTCGCGCAGATGGTCTCGCATGAGCTCCGAACGCCCTTGACCGCGATTAAAGAAGTCGTTGATCTGCTTTTTTATGAAGTCTCAGGGTCTTTGCACAAAGATCAGAAGGATTTTCTTAAAGTGGCTAAACGCAATATCGACCGGTTGGGCAGGCTCATCAATGATATCCTTGATTTTTCTAAGCTATCGTCCCGGAAATTAGCCATGAAGGTAGAACCCTGCGCTCTGAATGAGATCATTGAATCCGTTTTGCATATTCATAAGATGGCCATTGAAAAGAAAGGCCTGATGGTGACGACGCAGATCCGCGCTACCAAGGATGTGTCGGTGCTGGCTGACGCGGACCGTTTGAATCAAGTCCTGACGAATCTTATCGGCAACGCGGTCAAATTTACCGAAAAAGGAGATATCGTCCTTACGACGGTTCTGGACGAAAAGAGCGTGATGGCGAAGGTGAGCGTTTCGGATACCGGAGAAGGTATCGCTGCGGAGCATATAAAAGGGTTGTTTCAGCCGTTCACGCAGTTTACGGATAACACCAGAAAAAAGAGAGAGGGTACCGGTTTGGGGTTATCTATTTGTAAACTCATTGTTGAGCAGTGCGGAGGGGCTATTTGGGCGGAATCGGTCTTGGGCAAAGGCAGCAAGTTTACCTTTTCACTCAAAGTGGCTGAAGAAAGACATCCGGCATAACAGAAAAGGAGGCAGGGCATGCTGCGTGAGATTTTGTTGACGTTTATTCCTATTTTTTTCGCGGTCGACGCGATCGGCGTGTTGCCGTTGTTTGTGGGATTTACCCGGGGCATAAACAGGCGGGAGCGATATCAGATCGTCATTCAATCGGTCATCACCGCGCTTTGTTTAGCCGTGAGTTTTATTTTCTTCGGGAAAATGGTCTTCAAGTTCCTGGGGATCACTATGGGCGATTTTATGGTGGCCGGCGGGTCGATCCTTTTTTGCATCGCGATCATGGATATCTTATATCCGGGTAAAAAGCGGCGGACCCCGATAAAAGAATTAGGCGCGGTACCGCTGGGAACGCCGCTCATCGTCGGGCCGGCGGTTTTAACGACCTCGATGATCATGATCGGAGAACACGGCATAGTCGCCACCTTGATCTCGGTCTTGCTCAATGTTTTGTTAGCCGGCATTATATTCTTAGTTTCGGACGCGCTGATCAAAGCTTTGGGCGAAGCCGGGACAAAAGCGCTTTCGAAGATCATGAGCCTGCTTATAGCGGCTATCGCGATCATGATGGTACGAAAGGGTATTTTCCTTCTCGTCGGTAAGGCTGCCGGATAGAAATCCGCGGAATTATTCCCCGGGCTTTATCGTGGTGCCGATGGGTATGCGTGACGGCATAGACTTTCTCTATGGAGCGACTATTCTTCGGGCGGTATTCTTCTTGACAGATTTGATTAATTTTGATATTTCTACTAATACAAAAAATACTATGGCAAAGACGATAGCTGAGATCAACGAAAAGATCGCGAGAAAAGAAGTCGTTGTTTTGACTGCTGAAGAGATGAAACAGCTGGTCAAAACAAAGGGAGTAAAAGAAGCCGCCCAGGAAGTGGATGTGGTGACGACCGCGACGTTTGGCCCGATGTGTTCATCCGGCGTGTATTTGAATCTGGGGCATACGAAACCCAAGATCAAGATCGGCGGCGGCAAAGCGACTTTAAATGATGTTCCGGCTTACGCGGGTTTTGCGGCAGTGGACATTTATTTGGGAGCGGCAGCTCTTCCCGATGATGACCCGCGCAACCACATCTTCCCGGGAAAATTTAAATACGGCGGGGCTCACGTCATAGAAGAGCTGGCCGGTGGAAAGAGCGTGATGTTAAAAGCCTCCGGGTATGGGACCGATTGCTATCCCCGTAAACAAGTCGAGACGTTGATCAGCCTGAAAGATGTTAACGAAGCGGTATTATTTAATATGCGCAACGCGTATCAGAATTATAATATCGCGGTCAATCTTTCGGATAAGACGGTGTATACGTATATGGGAGTATTGAAGCCGAAACTGGGGAACGCTTATTATTGCAGCGCCGGGCAACTATCGCCGTTATTTAATGACCCGTTTTATAAGACTATCGGTATCGGAACGAGAATATTCATCGGCGGCGCTGTCGGATATATCGCCTGGTGGGGCACGCAACATAATCCGTCCGTCAAACGCGCGGACAACGGCACTCCGTTGTCCCCGGCCGGGACCGTCGCCATTATCGGTGACCTTAAACAAATGAGCGCGCAATGGCTGCGTGGGGTCAGCATGCTTGGATACGGCACGAGTTTGGCCGTCGGCATCGGCGTCCCTGTTCCGATATTGAATGAAGAGATGGCTTTGTATACCTCGGTGACGGATGACGCGATCAGTACCAATATCGTTGATTACGGTACGGCATATCCGCAAGGAACCGGCGAGGTTTTGGGGAGAGCCAGCTACGCGCAATGCCGTTCGGGTTCCATAAAGGTATCGGATACCGAGATCCCGACAGGATCTTTGTCCAGTTACGCGAAAGCGTTAGAAATATGCCGGTTGTTAAAAGAGTGGATCCAAAAAGGGGGATTCCAGCTGACGGAACCGGTAGCGCCGTTGCCGGCAGCGGACAGCGGGTACACGGTCAAGTCCCTTAAGATCCGTGAAGAACGGGAAAAAAAGACAGGTACGTGATGTATTCAAAAAAGATCGTCTTGCACTTTCCGCATTTATTGGTCGATAAATCGGTCTTATACCGGATGTTTAAGAATTATAATATCGAATTCAACATCCTGAAAGCTTCGGTGACTCCGAACGAGCAAGGGCTTATGATCCTCGAACTCAAGGGTGATAAGAAAGATTACGACGGGGCACTTCAGTTCTTAGAGAAAGAAGGGGTCACGGTCGAGCGTCTGTCTCAGGACGTGATCCGGGATAATGCGCGATGCACGCATTGCGGCGCGTGTGTGACCGTCTGTCCGGTTGGAGCGTTCACCGTCGATGCGCATACCCGGGAAGTCTCTTTCACGCGCGAGAAATGTATCGCCTGCGAAGGTTGCGTTGAGATCTGTCCGTATCACGCCATGCAGATTAAATTCTAAATATATAGTAAGATGAAAAAAAAGGTTATGGTCGCGATGAGCGGCGGAGTGGATTCATCGGTTGCCGCGGCATTGCTTGTGCGGCAGGGATACGCTGTGGAAGGCGTTACTATGGACTTGTCTATCCCTGAGAAAAGCGCGCAGGCGGTCCAGGATGCCCGCAAAGTCTGCGAGTCTTTGCATATTCCGCATCGCGTTATTCAGTGCTCGCCGGAATTTGAAACCACGGTGGTGCAGTATTTTATCAGGGAATATACGCGGGGGCATACGCCGAATCCCTGTGTATATTGTAATAGAGATATCAAGTTTGGGCTTTTATTGCAGACCGCGTTGCATCATGGATGCGACTTTTTTGCGACCGGGCACTACGCGCATATTGTGCAAACAGATAAGGGTTATCTTATAAAAAGGCCGAAAGACCGGACCAAGGATCAGACGTATTTTTTATACGCCATTCAAAAAGATTTTTTGCCTTCGATCTTGTTTCCTTTGGCAGAATACACGAAAGATGAAGTGCGGTCGCTCGCCAGAACCGAAGGGCTTGCGGTCGCCGATAAAGCGCAGAGTCAGGATATTTGTTTTATCCCGGATAAAGAGTATTCCACTTTTATCAGACAACAGGTACGCGGGATCCGGCCGGGCAGGATCGTGGACCGGCAGGGAAAAGTCTTGGGGACTCATCAGGGTATTATGTTCTATACGATCGGACAACGCGGCGGTTTGGGGATCAGCGCAAAGGCCCCTTTGTACGTTGTCGAGCTTAACGCGGAGAAAAATGAAATAGTCGTTGGCGAAAAACAATCGCTGAGGGCGAATGGGTTGATTGCAGACCTTAAAAATACGTTTGTCACGCCGTTCCCGGAGCGAGTATATGCTAAAATCCGCTACGCGCATCCACAAACTCTTTGCAGCGTTCAAATAGAGGCATCGAATAAACTGCAGGTTATATTTGACGAACCTCAGGAATCAATAACGCCGGGACAGTCGGTTGTCCTGTACTATGACGATTGTGTTCTTGCCGGGGGTATCATCGAAAAAAAACTGTGATCTTGCTTTTGCAATAGCCTGTTGTGGAACATTCATTTTGTCCATTCGATAGAAATCCGCATCGGTAAGGGCGTGCCTGTTTGCCTTTAGACTTTATTGGTATATGATGTGTAATTATGTAAGATAGTACTATATTATATAATTTATAGGTATTGTAATGGTAGAAGTACGTAAATATTTTAAGGATATATAAAACATGTCTTTTATATAAAGAATATTAACGAATAGCAAAAACATAAAAAAAGCTTGACAATAATAACATAGAATAATATGCTAAAAACATATCAAACCTATTCTAACAGTATCTGAGGGGGGCAAAGAGATGGAAAAAAGGTTTTATACGATAGAAGAAACGGCTGAGCGGTTGGGAATTTCCAAACAGACCATTGTCCGCTACGAAAGCAAAGGCATCTTTCCTAAGCCGAATCGTAATCCGATCAATAAGTGGCGGGTTTATACATCGGGGGATATACAAAAGTTGCATGTTATTTTAGAACGGGGTAAATAATGCGTTATTTCCTTGGTATGTTGATAGTGCTTTTGTGGCAGACCTGTGAACTGTCCGGCAAAGAAGCTGTCCCGGCAACAAAAGTGCGCAATCCATTCTATTTAGAGTCGGAGTTGGCCAAACAAGGGGGGAAGACGACGTCAAACAGGCAGCTCGTAGATGTCAGCAAGATGTCCTTGTCCGGGATATTCGTATCGGATAGTGACAAAATAGCGTTGATCAATAACGAGATATTGCGCGAAGGAGAGTCTATCGATAACAAGAAAATCGTATCTATAAAAGATGACCGTGTTCTGGTGGAAGAAGACGATATGTCCGCAACTTTATTGTTACCTAAAATAGTAGAGGGAATCGATGATGATACTGAAAAGTAAAGGATCAAAAATAGTGTTCGTTTGTACGAGTTTGTTTGTGTCTGCTATCGCGAATGGGCAGCAGGTCCCGACCTCTTCAAGCGGAAACGCGAGAAGTGCTCAAAGTGGCGGAGGAACTCAGCAAGGAGCTCCTTCGCAAGGATACCGGCCTCAGACAGGGGCCACTCAGTCGGCCGGCGGGGCGGCTGTTCAAAGTATGATGTCGCAGACTACGAATACGAGCCAGCAGAATGTGTTGCCTTTTGGTCTATCTCCTCAGCCGGGCTTGCAGAACGTTCAGCCGGGTGTTCGGCAGGCCGGGGCCGGGATATCTGCGAATAGGCAGGCAACAAATGAGAAGCCGGTCATGAAACTTGAAGATAAAGAGAACGGGCTGTTGACCATAGAGTTAAGGAATGTCGAGATTAAAGATTTTTTACGTGTTGTCGCAAATAAATATAAACGCAATTTTGTTATCGATAAAGACGTCCGGGGAACTATCACCGTCAGTTTCTCCCGCATCAGTTTGGATGAGGCTTTAAAATCGGTGTTGGCAGAGCAGGAGCTGGTAGCTGAGAAAGACGGGGAAGTGACGAAGATCAGGCCCAATTTAGTCACGAAAATCTTTGAATTGCGCTATATAGAAGCCACGACATTAGTTGCCGGAGCAGGGCGGACGCTGTTAAATGATATGCTTTCGCAGGACGCGAAAGTGTATCTTGGCAGGATCCCGAACACTTTTATGGTCGTGGATTATCCTAAGAATTTGGAGAAAGTGGCCGCGTATCTGCAGATGGCCGACCGTCCGAAAGTAACAAAGATTTTTAAGCTGAAATATCTGAGCGCCGCTGAGTTGTCGGGGATGAGCACTGCTAAGCCAGGCGGTGCCGCGCCAACGCCGACTCCGGCAAAGTAGTTGTTTCTTATCGGGTCTGATGGGGGGTTAACGCGGCGGGGAGAGAGCATAAACACACAATATACTATGATGAAAAGTTTTGTTTGTCTTTTGGTCGTTATTTGTTTTACGCCGGTCGCATTTTCTCAGCAAGCGGGAGGATCTCTTCTTCAAGGAGGAGGTAGCGCGCCTATGTTAGGCAGCGCAAGCGGCGCTGTCGGCGCGGGCTCACAGTCAGCCACGAACGATGTGCGGAATTTCCTGTCAAGTACCGGCACGGTCATGTATGACATGGATCAGAACGCGTTATTAGTCACGGATTATCCGGAAAACATTAACCGTGTCGAGGAATACTTAAAAGCAGTAGATGTCCCAAGCCAGCAGGTACTTATTGAAGCGCGGATCATAGAAGTCGTTTTGGAAGGAGAGCATAGCCTTGGGGTCAATTGGAGGCTTTTTAGCGAAAAGAACGGCTATCTGAAAGCCGGGAAATTTCAATTTTTCTCCGATATCGATTCGAAAACTAACGGGATATCGACTGTCGGTACGACGTTGAGCCCGGTCCTGCCGTATAAGCCGACCAATTACCCGCCGAATCAAACTGCCACCGGCGCGGAAAATCCGTTTTCTTTGACTATCATGAATGAGAATATTTATGCGGTTATGAAAGCATTATCAAACCAATTGAAGACGACCGTACTATCCGCCCCGAGTATTACTACCGTTAATAATAGAAAAGCCGATATCCGGGTTATCACGCAATTGCGTTGGGTCACGCCGAATGTCAGTGTCAGCGATCAAGGGTCCGTAACGCTTAGCTGGAATGAAGGGTCAGGAAGCCCTCAGGATGTGGGGATCATTTTAGAAGTCACTCCCCGCATTACCGACGACGGCAAGGTTTCGTTAGACTTGAAACCTGAGATCAGCGAGCATACCGACGACATTACGCTGCACGCGATTTCGGGTGGGACAGATGTCGAGTATACTATCCCTATTATTGAAAAAAGATCTGCCTCGACAAAAGTCATTGTGGGTGATTCCCAGACTATTATCCTGGGCGGGATGATTAAGAATAAAAAAGTCAACGGTGAATCGAAGATCCCGTTTCTGGGCGATATCCCGGGATTAGGATATTTGTTTAAGAGCAAAAAAGAGACCCGTTCCAAGACGGAGCTGCTCATTTTCGTTTCCCCCAAGATCATTACGGCGGAAGAGATCAAAGACATGAAACGGTTTAAGACGAAAGCTACCGAAGAGACTATCGGCCCGTCGATTCTGCAGATAGAGAAAAATTTAGGCCCTGATGTTATTGAAGAAGGCCGCTTTAAACAGAAATCGCCGCAGGGTGAGGAACCCACGGTAAAAGAGCCTGCAGATAAAAAGAGCGCGCCGCGCGTGAAAAAAGAGGCACAGAAGGCCGAACAAGAATCGGTCCCGCAGCCGGTATCATCTCCGGCGGTTGCTCCTGAAATCTCAGAAACCGTTCCGTCCAAGCTTCCACAGGATGTGGAACCTGTCAGTGTAACTTCATCGGAAGATAAACAGAAAGCGATGAAGCGGTTATTGGACCTCTTCGATAAGGAATAACATTCATGGAAACTTCCAATAATCCTGCCCGATCCGATGTGAAGCTGGGTGAATTGCTGGTTAAAATGTCGTTGATCAGCGAGGATATGTTCAAGCAGGGGTTGAGTGAGCAGAAAGTCTCGAATCAATCTCTGAAAGATATCCTGATCGAAAAAGGCTGGATTTCCGCGGCGGATTTCGAGAAGGCCGTTTCTATGGACATTGATATCGAAACCGTCAATATCTACGAGCACATCATCACGCACGATCTTATTTTGCTTATTCCGAAAGAAGACGCGAAAAAATTCGTGGTGGTCCCGTTGTATAAATCCGGAGATAGCCTGTATGTGGCGATGAAGAACCCCACGGATGTCGTTGCGCTTGATTATATCCAGAGAAAAACGAAGTTGAAGATCAAACCCTATCTTGCCAGTGAAGCCGAGATCTTGTGGGCTGTCGAGCAATATTATAAAGAAACCGGCGGGATGGAAGATATTCTGTCGGTTATGGATGCGGATAAACTTGCCAGGGGCGATAAAGACCAGGAAGTCAATGTTTTGAAGCTGGTTAATTTATTGATCATGCGGGCGGTCCATGAGAAAGCCTCGGATATACACCTTGAGCCTGAAGAAAAAGCTCTCAATGTCCGGTATCGCATCGACGGCTTATTGCATACGGTCTACATGTTGCCGAAGTTTTTGCAGAATTCGGTGACGTCGCGCATTAAGATAATGGCTAATCTTGACATTACCGAAAAGCGGTTACCGCAGGATGGTAAATTAGGGTTGACCGTAGAATCAAAGAAAATCGACTTTCGCGTGTCTACGTGTCCGACCGTGCAGGGTGAGAATACTGTTTTGCGTATTTTGGATAAGTCCGGTTTAGTGGTCGGGTTTGAAGGATTGGGGATGAGTGTCCAGGAGAAAAAGGTTTTTAAGGAGGTCCTTGACCAACCCTACGGGATTGTTTTAGTCACGGGCCCTACGGGAAGCGGAAAAACGACGACATTATATTCTGCTTTGCAGATGTTGAATAAAGAAGATACGAACATTATGACGGTTGAAGACCCGGTAGAATATCAATTCTCGGGTTTACGGCAAGTCAATGTGCATAATAAAATAGGGCTTACTTTCGCGGTGGCTTTACGCAGTTTTTTGCGGCAGGACCCGGATATCATTCTCGTCGGCGAAATCCGTGACCTGGAAACGGCCGAGATCGCGGTACAGGCGGCGCTGACCGGACATTTAGTGTTTTCAACGCTGCATACCAATGATGCGCCGACTTCCTTTAACCGGTTGGGGGATATGGGGGTGGAGCCTTTTTTGGTGTCCAGTTCCCTTTTGGGAGTGGTCGCTCAGCGGCTTCTTCGAAAGGCATGTTCAAATTGCGCGATGATGTTTTCTCCGTCGGCTTCGTTGATCAAAGCTCTCGGGTTGGAGAGCCGGGTCGATAGTCAGACGAAGTTTGTCGAAGCGCGAGGGTGCAAGTTTTGCGGAAATTCCGGCTACAAAGGCCGCGTGGGGATCTTTGAGATCCTTCGGTCTACCCCAGAAATACAACAGCTTATTATCTCGAAAGCTTCTGTTGATGAGATCCGTGAAGTCGCGCGAAAACAGGGCATGAGGACCTTGCGTGAGGCCGCGATGGATAAGCTCCTGTCGGGAGTAACGACCGTACAGGAGATCATGCGGGTCACGCAACAGACGGAAGCGTAGCTGTTTTCTTACGAACATAAAACCGTAAATAGTATACGGCAGACTATGTAAGCCAGGCAGGGTTTGTTGTATAGAGTATGAGAAAACAATTTACACTTATTGAGACGGCGGTTGTACTGACGATCGTGTTGACATTAGCTGCCAGCTCGATTGTTGTTTTTTCTTCCTTACAGAGGACGACGCTCGAACAATGTGCACGGCAGGTAAGCGCGGACCTGATGTGGCTTCGTGAGCGGGCGGCAAATAACCGTTCTCAAACGGCGAATGCCTTTCGCGTAGTCTTTAATCCCGCAAATGAATGGTACGGGATGTATGATAATAGTACCATTCTTAAACAGGCGACACTTTCCGCAAATATCGTATCGGTGAGCCATCCGGACGCGAGTAACGTCGAGATCCCGATTGCGACGTCCGATTTTTATTTTGTCCCTCCCTATGGTACAATGACGAGTACGGGGAATAGCGCTTTTTCTCCGCGTAATGAGGTGTGGATTACGTTGCAGAATGGAAATCTAACAAAAATAGTCAAAGTTTTCGGGGATACCGGCTATATTACTGTTGAATAACGCTATTGTGGGTCATGAGGTCATACGAAAAATCGGTGCGGCCAAAAGCATTTACGCTGCTGGAAGTAAGCATTTCTTTAGTGCTTCTTTTGATCATTATCGGCGAAATATTCTGGATTTTCCGGTGGAGTTCTATTCAAATGAAATTGTCCGAACAGACTGTATTGGCATATAGTTTGGCGGTGCGGGAGATGGAGAAGCAGTCTATGTATACTGCGGCGAACGTCGCGCGCACTCGCGCGTCAACGGACTCTGCAGACCCGTTATATAATTATGAGGTTCAGACGAATGTGTCGGCTCCGTTGTGGGATCACGCGGAGTTTACGAATAACGTGCTTTTTCCCGAAGACGGGTTTATCAACCCGCCGCCGACCGGCGAATATAATGCTACCTATTCGGGAGCCAGTACGTTCGTAAAAGTAACGGTTTATTGGAGGGATTATTTGGGTAAAGACCACCAATTAAGCGTTGGGACCGTGAAGTCTCGATATTAACGCCGGAGTAATTCCGGTAAGGACACCATGGGGTCAAAAAAGAAATATAAGGGTTTTTCTTTGTTGGAGATCATGGTCGCGATGGTTGTTTTTGCGACACTGACGGTAACCTCGTCGGGCGTGCTTACGTATCTTTCAAAAGCATGGCGTCAGAAAAGATCGGAGTATGACGTTATCCATAATGCCCGTTGGGCGTTGGAACGGATGACGTCCGAATTACGGCAATCACATGTTTCCGCGCTTTTAAAGATCATCGGGGGAGGAGGCGCGAATACGTGCAACGGGATGATTACGTCGGCGTGCGACGGTATCGCGGCCATCGCGTCGGATTCAACGCAAGCGATTTATTTCTGGCGAGAAGGGACTAAACTGTATCAGGGCCGCGGATTGACCTTTTCTGCTGCCGTGAACAACCGGCAGCAACTGGCAGATTATTTGTACTATAATTCCTCGAATACCACGGACGTGAAGAACGGGGTATTCTCTTCGGATTCTCTGGAGCGTATTTATAATATTGATATAACCGTAAGGGATACCACTGTCATAAAGAATGGCGGGCCATTAGAGTATAAGGTAAGCGGACGGGTCCGGCCCCAAAAGTGATGAGAGCTTTATTACAATGAAAAGAATGCGTAACGCGCGAAAAACACAAGCATTGTTGTTTGTAACCTTCCTGATGTTTTTGGTCAGCACGATTGCCAGTAGCGTGTCCCCTTTGTTGGTCCGGGACATTATGATGCGGTCGACGCACGAATACGGCAATGCGGCATTTTATCTGGCATTGACTGCGTTTGAAAAAGCCAAGACGGAATGTTTGTATAACAATTGGAGTGCGGGTACGTATAATCGGCCGGATAGGACGTTGCACCCGTCCGATCCCAAAACATTCTGGTATTATGCTCCCGGCGGAAGAGAGTGCAAAGCGACCGATTGGTTTTGTGATCTTTCCTGGCCGGATGATCTGATGTTTCGTTATCAATTTACCATCGTTAATCCCGGCGGAGCGCGGGCCTATGAAAGAGATATTACTGCGGTGGGAGAAGTCATCGGGTCTTATTATGGGACGCCTCTCGCAAGAAAAGTGATTAAAGCCACTATTATCGGTATTACCGATGGGACGGTGACGCCGTGTGGATGTACTTTGACCAATCCGGGAGGGAAATGCACGAGTTGGAGCTGTGGGGCAGGGACACAAACCTGTTTACAGGAAGATTTTTGGGAGGGCGACCCTTTGAATACTCTCTGTGGGAATAATTGCACGTGGTTGGCGGGGGGCGCTTGTCAAGTAGTGGTAGATCCTGCAGGGGCTAATGGCGTCGATGATGATCTTAGAGGGGCTCTGAAGTTAAATAGTTGGAGAGAAGAATAGTGCGAAAGTTTACGTATAGCGGCCGGACACGCGACGGTAAGAAAGTCAGCGGGACGATCTTCGCGAAAGATCAGGCTGAGCTGGTTTCTAAATTGGACCAGCAGGAAATAATCCTTATTGCGACACGGGATCAGGCCCTGGTCATGGTAAAAGGCGGGTTGAAGCTTTCGGGCGATCAAGTCCTTAATTTTACCATTAACCTCAATACGATGCTTAAAGGCGGATTATCCTTGATACAAAGTATCGATGCGCTGTTGCAGGATACTACGGATAAGAAACTGATCGCTCTTTTAGCCAGTTTGAAGGATCATGTCAGCGCCGGCGGAGCTTTTAAGGACGCACTGTCGCAACATCCTCAGGTATTTTCAACGCTCTATCGCGCGATCGTTGAAAGCGGCGAAAGCACCGGAAAGCTGGATGTCGCTTTGGAGAATATCGCCGCGTATTTAGAATGGCTTACGGATATTAAGAGAAAGATGGTCGAGATGTCCGTGTATCCGACCATCGTTTTTATTGTCATGGTCGGAGTCATTACGGTGTTGGTCGGTTTTGTTATTCCTAAGTTTCAGCCGTTGTTCCGGGATATGCAGATCGAATTACCGTTACCCACCCAGATCGTGTTACAAGTCAGTAGCATTTTCTCGCAGACGTGGTATCTTATATTTGGTGGCTTTGGGGCGATTTTTTTCGCGGCCACTATTTTATTAAAGAATAAAGCGATTCGCTGGTTATTCGATAAATACAAACTACAGATCCCTATCGTCGGTGATTTGATGTATAAGTTGTGTTTGGCGCAGTTCAGCCGGGGAATGTATCTCTGTTTATCCGGAGGCATACCGATGATCCGCACCCTGGAAATGGCTGAATCGATCATCGGTAATTCGTACCTGGGGTCGGCGATCAAAAAAGTGCGGGAAGGCGTTAATACCGGCGCGGAACTTTCGGCCGGGCTTACGTTGACGAAAGTTTTTCCCACTTTTTTGGTCTGTTCAGTTTCCGTAGGAGAGAAGTCGGGGAAACTCCCGGATAGCTTTCGGAGAGTATGCGAATTCTATGATAAAGAAGTTCCCCGGATCGTGGACCGGCTTTTTTCCATGTTTGAGCCTTTGCTTATCGTGGTGATGGGAAGCGTTGTCGGGGGGATCGCTTTCGCCGTATTTATGCCGTTGATGAAGATCATGCAAGGAGTGGGCGCAAGCCGTTAACATGAAACCAATCGTAGCGATCGATATCGGTTCATATTTGACTAAAGTCGTACAAATAGTTCCGGGAAAAACCGTGAATGAGTTGTCGGTCCTTAAATTCCTCAGGACTCCTCTTACGAAAGAAGGAGAGATCGATAAGGAGGCTTTTTTTGCGCAATTAGAATCAGTGATACCTCTTTCCCGTTTGCGGTCGTCTGAATTATGCGTGATGTTACCGGCGGCATCGGTGAATTACGCGCATTTTAATTTTCCTAAGTTACCCAAGAATGAGTTGGCGCGCGCGGTTATCGCTGAAGCGAAGAAGAAAATTCTTCCGGCCCCGGCTCCGCACGATAGCGTTAAATATATTATCCAAAAAGAAGTCAAGGTCAAAGATGCGATACAGCTGAGCATCTTTACCGGCGCGGCCGATAAAATAGCGATTGATAAGTACTATTCGTTGTTTAAGCAGAAAGGGGCGATTCCCGTGTTTGTCGGTGCCCCTGAGATCTGTTTGTATGGGTTATTCATGGAATGCTGCGCGCAGGCGCAGCAGCACTTTGCGATGATACATGTCGGATTTAAGTGTACGACGCTTGCTATTTTTTTAAAGGGGCAGATCGTTTTGACGAGAAATATCCCTTTTGCCGGAAATGATATTATCGGCGCGATCGCGAAGCAGACGAAGGCGGAAGTGGAGCAAGTCTCTCAGTTATTTGTTCGTGGCGAAATAGACGCCGGCATATTACTGCCGCACTGGAATTATTTATTGACGGAAATACGCCGTTCATTTGCCTATTACAAAAATATCGACACGAGCGCGGACATACAGACTATCCTTATCAGCGGTGGAGTCGGCGCGTTGGCTTCCGCGTCCGCGTATTTAAAAGAGCATATGCGTGGGAGCGTTGAGGTCCTTGATCTGCAAAAACTGAAGTCGATTTCGTTCAAACGCCTTGCTGGAGAGAACATCGCATCCCTGAGCCCGTTTTTTGCCTTGGGCATTGGGGCGGCGTTAGCCTATAAATCGGGTCATGTTCTGATGAATTTCCTGCCGGAAGAGGCAATGCAGCGGAAGAAGGAGCGGCATGTCGATGCGTTATTGCTTAAATTAGGCGTAAGTGTCACCGGGATACTGCTGTGCATTGCCGCGGTCGCGGGTATTATGGTGCAGCAAAACAATGCGCGAGCATTTCCTGTTGCGAAGCGGGAATCGGTCCGGCTGAAATTAGAGTCTGTACAAAAAGGAGCTGAACAGGTCCAGCAAAGACAGAAACAGCTGAACCAGCAGATAATCTTTATCGACAACATAAAGAAATACGAGTTGCCGTGGTATACCGTGGTTAGTACTTTAGGGCAGACCGTCTCTTCAGATAAACTGGTCTTACGGGATATTACGGTATCCTATGAGATCCCGCCAAAACAAACCGTTGGTTTTTATAAGATTGCGATGCGGGGAGCGATTACTGCCGATTTTGAGGCTGCCTCTTTGATCCTGGATACGTTCATAAAGAATTTGGAGCAATCGGGCATTTTTAAAGATATAAAATGCACGCCATTGGTGTTGGAAGAAATTGTGCAGGATGCAAAAGCCCAACAGGGGCGGATGATCTCCGGGCAAAACGGCCGGTTGACGGCTGAACAGGAACGGGCTTTTAGCGTGGAAGCGCAAATCGTAAGAAAATGAAAAAAATCCTTTTGATCATTTTTGTTTCCGCGGATATCATCCTTTTGCTGTTCCTTGGATGGTGCGTCAAAGAGCTGCGTTTCGGAAGCGTCGAGACCGCGCAATGGAAGAATAGAGAGCGGGACATCGTCAAATATGAGCGCATCATTAACGCGTTTGATGAGAAAAAGATCATAGCGGAGCACTCTTTCTACATTAAAAGGATTCCCGCGGATATGACGATACCCTTATCTGCCATGAAAATATTGAAACAATGGGCGGCTGATTTGAATTTGGACCATATCCATTTTATTTATGACCCTAAAGATGTCCTTGCCGTTCAGGGGGTTGAACGTTTGAGGGTCGTCCCGTTTCGCGTCATTTTAAGCGGGACTTATGAATCGATCCTGGCATTTCTTGAACATATCCCTTCGTCGGATGTTTTGATCATGCCGGTCTCGTTAGAGATGAAACGCGGCGGGTCAGCCCCTTCGGTCAGTGCCACCATACTGATCAATACTTTTACGAGTCTCAGCCGATAATTCTTTCTGTTATTCCCTTTACCAGAATACCACGGGCTACGCCCGTGGATGAATGGTAGGGCCCCGAGGAATCCGGAGGATTCCCGGGATTTTGTCCCCGAAATCGCCTCCCATACGGGTTAGCGATTTCAGGGGAGACGTCCGCCCCTCACGGGTGTGTAACAGGGACCCACGGGTTTTACCCGTAGGGGCTCAAGTCCCCTGTTTTCCCGCCCGGTAACTCAATAGATATCGCGAGAGATGGTACGTTCGTAACAATAACTGTTATTATCTAAAAATAGTTATTGACAACGGGCGAACGTACGGTATACTTTTTTTTATGCGGTATGAGATGCTACATTTGCGGGAGAAGAAGATCCGGCTGACGCCGCAGCGGGCCGAGGTGTTTGCGATATTACAGTCGGCGAAAACACATCTTTCCGCGGAAGATATCTACCGCGGCGTTCAGAAGCAGCTGCCGGCAGTCTCATTCGCGACCGTCTATACTATTTTGCAATCTTTTAAAAAACACGCATTGGTGCAGGAAATTCGGATCACGTACGGAAAATCCTTGTTTGAGACAAAAATTGAACCGCATCATCATTTTCTTTGCCGCCGGTGCCGCCGTATTTTTGATATTGACCATGGGCCGTGCCCGCAGCTTACGAAGAAGGGTTGTCAGGGGCATACGATAGAATCGTTTCAGGGATATTTTTACGGTATCTGCCGGGATTGCGCGCAGAAATAACGTTTAAACCCGAAAGAAATACATGAATATCGTCACCGGTACCCTCATTCAACGTATCAAGCGTACTCCGACCGTGGAAAGTTTTCGGTTCGAGTTTCAAAAGAAGGAGCCTTTTTTGCCGGGACAGTTCTTGCAGGTGTTGTTTAATCCGGAAAATAGGGATGACCGGGCGTTGAATAAATATTTATCTCTTTCTTGTTCTCCTGTGCAGAAATATATCGAAGTCACCAAGCGGATCTCAGAAAGCGCGTTCTCCCAACGGTTGACCGGCCTACAGCTGCGGGATCCCGTTACCTTCGCGATGCCGATGGGGAACTGCGTTTTTAAAGATGAGTATAAGGATATCGCTTTTCTTGTCGGAGGGATCGGGATAACTCCGGTTATTTCGATCCTCGAATATATCGTTCAGAAACGCTTGTCTACCCGGGCCGGCGTGTTGTATTCAAACAGGATCGAAGAAGAGATCGCGTTTCACGCCGAGCTTTTAGCGTGGTCCCGCCAGAATGAGAACATTAAAGTCTTTACGACGGTAACTGATTGCGCGCCGAAGGATACCTGTTGTTTTTATGGTTGTATTGACAAGCAATTTGTGTTAAAAGTCATACCTGATTTGAAAGAGAGAATTGTTTTTATCTTCGGGCCGCCGATTATGGTGTCAGAGATGAAAAGCGTAGCTCGAGAGCTCGGTTGTGCGGAAGAGAGAGTGAAGAGCGAGAACTTTATTGGATATTAATTAAGCACACAGATAATCGCAGATGCGAATCCGCAGATGATCACAGATATAATTCGACTACAAACTTTTTCATTGATTGCGCTTGGATAAAAGTTTAAGTCTCATTATCTGTGTCCATCAGAGGATCTAAATCTGTGCTAATCTGTGTATAAAAAAGGAGGATATAATGAAAGAACAAGTCGAAAAAGCATTGCAGGAGATCAAGCCGATGTTACAGGCTGATGGCGGAGACGTACAGCTGGTTGACGTCAGCAAAGACGGGGTCGTCAAGGTCCGTTTAACCGGTTCATGCGGGTGTTGTCCGATGAGCACCTATACCTTAAAGCTGGGCATCGAAAAGAAATTAAAAGAATTGGTCCCGCAAGTCAAGAAAGTGGAACAAGTAGCATAGTATTGTATTGCGTAGTGCGTAGTGCGGGTTGCGCTAAAGATTCGCGCAATACGCATGACGCAGGCCGCATGACGACATAAAGGAGGTTGCTATGGCAATAAAAGATATCGTACAAAGCGCTGACTGGAAAACAGAGAAACACGTTCCGGTTATCGATGCTCCGGCAAAGGCGAAAAAAGGAGAAATGACGAAAGTGGCGGTATGCGTGGGAAAAGAGATCGCTCATCCGAACACGACCGAACATCATATTTCCTGGATCGAAGTGGTCTTTCTTCCTAAAGGCGAGAAATTTGCCTATCAGATCACGCGGTGTGAATTTTCATCGCATGGCGGTTCTGCGCAAGGGCCGAATACCAGTACGGTATATACTCATCCGGAAGTAACCGCGGTTATGAAAACGGATAAAAGCGGCACCTTGACGGCATTGTCATACTGCAATATTCATGGACTCTGGGAGAGTTCAAAAGAAATCGTAGCAGAATAAAAAGTTCCTTGATGTTTCTTGACGTTCCGGGAGGTTCCTTAAGGTTTCAAATAGGTAACTTCAAGGAACATTAAGGAATGTTAAGAAACCTAACGGAACCTGAAAAATATGGAGGAACTGAACATGGACAAGAAACTAAATGACGCGTTTAACACGCAGATCAAGAACGAGTTGGCTTCAGCGTATCTCTATCTGTCGATGGCCGCGTATTGCGATTCACTGAGTTTGGAAGGATTCGGCAATTGGTTTAAAGTGCAGGCGAAAGAAGAATTCGGCCATGCGATGAAGATGTATGGATTCTTAAATGACCGGGGGGCAACCATCTCTTTTGAAGCGTTACCAAAACCGGACGCCGATTTTGCTTCTCCTAAAGAAGTTTTTGAGAAGACCCTTGCTCATGAAAAGAAAGTCACGGCTATGATCAATAGCCTGTATGAGACCGCGCAAAAATCAGACGATAAGGCTGCCGGTATATTTCTGCAGTGGTTTATTACCGAGCAGGTCGAAGAGGAGAAGAACGCGGCGGCTATTATCGATAAGCTGAAAATGATCAAACCGGATTCCGCGGCATTACTGATGTTTGACGGCGTTCTGGCTAAACGCGGCGCGGAATAAACAGTCTCGCGATAGATTAATAGGGTAAAGCGGTGTTTTTATCGCCCGGGTGACGAACATCGCTTTACATCTTCACCCCGCCGGTTTCATTCAAAAACATTTTTTTCTTGTTAATAATGCAGGCGCCTTCTATACTAACATTGTGAAGTTGCGGAAGTGCTTGACCATAGTCGAGTTGTCTATTGTTTTGACGGTTATCGCGGTATTAAGCGCGGTTGTCGCCGGGACTTTCTTTTTCATTGTCCGTCAGGAAATAGATGCGAATGCAAGGAAACTGGCGAGTGATCTCATGTGGGGCAGGGAAATGGCCGGGAGCCTTCCTACAAATATCGCCGGCGAAGACTTTTATACCGTGTCGTTCGATCTGAGCAATAAGTCGTATGTGCTGTATAGAGGAGCCGCGCAACCCGGCAATACCGCCCGTATTCTTAAGAAAGATTCGTTTTGTGTCGATCAAATATCGGTTGAGCGCGTTAATGGTACCGGTACGGCAGAAGCATTGACTCCCGCGGAAATAAGATTGTATTATCCTTCGGGTACTATGGTCGATCCCGTGTCGAATTCGCCCTTTATTACTCCAAACAATAAACTCTGTATCAATCTTCGTTCGGGACAGGCGCAGGCACAACTTAAGATTTACGGGAATACCGGTTTTATTCAAACGGGTTTCGGGAATCCCCCGGATTGTGCTCAGGAAGTCGCTCCGGTACTGTCGTCGTGGGTCGTGCCGTCATCCCCTCAATATTCATGGGTCGCGGTATCGCCGCAATCGTGTTCGGTAAAGATCGCTATTTGTACGGGATTGTGCGGTAGTTCGACAACACAGACTATCTGCGATGCAAGTACGCTCGATCAGGAAGTACTTATTTGTCCGGGCTTTGTCTCGTATATTCCCTTGATTACTGATCCGTCGTTCCAGCGGCAAGGATATTCGGCTGCCTTTTCAGGAGATGGGAAGATTATTGAATATACCGGCATGAATAGTTGTAGTGGGTTTACTGAGGTAGTCGGTTTTGACTGCAGCTACGAGAATTACTGTGCAGCTTGGGGTTGTGTCAGTTATCGATGTACTATGAGCGGCAACGGTCACTGATGGAAACAAGGAGCAGTGTGAATATGCGGGTCATGCGTCCAGAAAAGCGTTGTATGTCTGGGTTGACTTTGCTTGAAGTCAGTGTTAGTTTGGTGATCTTATCGGTTATTCTTTCCGGTATGCTTTGGTTGTTTCGTTGGGGGCCGTATTCGATACAAATCTCCAAAGAAAGAGGCGTTGCCTATACGCTAGCTGCGAAGGAACTGGAGCAAAAGTTTGCGAGTGCAATCTGGCCGCCCTCCGCGGGAAACAGAGCTCCGGCTTCAACAGACCCTGCGGATCCGTTGCATATATACGACGTTGAACTTACCATAACTCAGCCGTTCTGGGATAACAAGAACGGAGGAGTATCCGGAGAGCCCAATGGGGTTATTGCTTCAGGGGAACTTGACCCGCTGTATTCCAATCCGCAGGTGAGCGTATTTTTGACCGCCACCGTCTATTGGCAGGATTATTTGGGGAGAGCTCAACGCGTTTCGTTGGGGATGGTGAAAGCTAAGTATTGAGACGATACAAGGATCGGATGTGATGGGCAAAGTAAGGAATCTTGGGTTATCTTTTGTAAAAGATATGATTTGTTTTCTTACGGGAGAAGACAGTGCATAGCAATAATCGGAAAAATTTCTTTTCAGTGCTGGAGATCACCGTCGTCGTCGCTCTATTTACGGTGATAATCATAAGCGCTATCGGCATATTTACCGTAACGCATAATTCATGGCGTATCCAGAAAGCAGAGTTTGAATTGATCCAGAATGCCCGTTGGGCATTGCATTTTATGGTTCAGGAACTTCGGCAGTCACACATAAGCAGTCTTCAGAAGGTAGAGGCAGGTTCATTTTCTATGTGCGATGGGGCTATTGCGTCTGCCTGTAACGGTCTTTTTGCCTATAGCCCTGATTCTTCCCGTCGATTGTTTTACGTGCGTGAGGGTACCGTTTTGTACCGGGGAGAAGGAGACACCTGGACCGAAGCGATACAGAACAGGCAGAAAGTATCCGGGTATCTTTATTATGACAGTCAGCATTTGGATGATCCTGAGAATGGTGTTTTCGCCAAGAGCCCCGATAATCTGTATACCATTTTTATACGATTGAGGGATGTGTCTACGGTAAAGAACGGCAAGCCAGTTGAATATCTTTTGCAGGAGCAGTTTAGTCCGAGAAACGGTCTGTAATAGCTTCATAATGCCGGATGAAGAAAACTAAAATCAGTCTTGGGGTACTTCGAATCAGGCCCGGACAGGCTTTGTTACTCAGCCTCTTTCTTTTGCTTGTCATAAGCATAATTATTGCGGGTTTATCGCAGATGTTGATCAGGGACGTACAGATACGTTCCATCCGGGAGTATAACACTATCGCATTCTATTTGGCACAATCCGGAATAGAAAAAGCCAAGGTTGAGATTTTGTATGATTATTGGCCGGCGGGTACCTATGCGAAACCCGGCGCTCCGAATAATTGGTATTATGCTCCGGGAGGAAGAGTCTGTACGTCAACGGATAATTATTGCGATCTGTCTTTTCCGAACGGGCTCAAATTCCGTTACCAATACAGCATTATTAATCCGGGTGCGGGTTCGACAGAACGGACGCTAACGTCAATAGGACAAGTCCTCAGCGCGGATGGCGCCGTTCTTTCCCAGAAAACGATCAGTACGACTATTACCGGTATTGCGAATACAAACGCCGGGTTTTGTCATTGCATACTGTATGTTTCTTATCCGGAAAATAATCTTTTTATGTGTGCCGTATGGAACAATAGCGCTTGTGCTTCATGCGTTTGTTCGAGCCTTGGGGGGCCGTATCCGCACGATACATGCCTTTCTTTCAGCGGTTGTCCGAGTGCTCCCAATGGTGTCGACGACGATTTAAGCGGGAAAGTAAAACCGAACAGTTGGAAAGAACAATAAAGAGCCGCCGAAAGGCTTACCGTTTAAACGGTGGCTTCTTGGGGTGGGGTAGAGATACCTGGGGCTTGCACAGCTTTGTGATGTCCTTGCCGGAGTCTATTGCCCAGCGCGCGTGGTTGCTCAGTATCAAGCAGTAAGAACGAACAGCTGTCCCAAAAACCATTTGACAAATATATCCCCGTATGATATCCTACCAAAATATTTGTGATAATATTCACAAGCCAGCCTAAAAATACGATGGAAAATTTTAAAGTATTACCTAAATCGCATCTTGATGAGTTTATTCAGCGCTTAGCGAAGACCGAAAAGGTCGTCGCTCCGGTTGCGCGCGGATACAAGAATTTTTCGTTCCAGGAAGTGACGACCGGCAAGGAAATCGCTGTCAAGTACATCCCGACGATTTTACCTCCGAAGAAATACTTCATGCCGCAGCGGGAGAATATTTTAACCTACAATAAAAGTGAAAATTCGTTCCAGACGGTGCTTCAGTATCAAAGCCTGGTCTTGTTTGGCGTGCATACCTGCGATCTGGCCGGTATACAGTCTTTGAACATGGTTTTTTCGACCAAGCCGAAAGACATAAACTATATTGTCAGAAAAAATAAGATCGCGATCATCGGGTTAGAGTGCAACGAATATTGTGATGAGTACGCCAGTTGCGCGGTAGTCGATAATCATATGCCGAACGGCGGATACGATCTCTTTTTTACCGAGTTGGATTCGGCGTTTATCGTCCATGTAAACACGCTGACCGGAGACGAGATCGTCAAGGACGCCAAAGTATTTGCCGAGGCGAAGCCGGAACATTTCCACCAGTTGGAGACGGTCCGTAATAAGAAACGGCAGATTTTTAAAGACGAAGTCAACGTATCGTATAAAGGATTAAAGCCTCTGTTTGATAAATCTTTCCATGGTAAAGTATGGGAAGACCTGGATAAGCGCTGTGTCGGGTGTACCAATTGCACCAATGTTTGCCCGACCTGCTACTGTTTTGATATTCATGATAACGTCAATCTTGACTTGACGACCGGCACGCATCAGCGCCGTTGGGACTCATGCCAGAGTGAAGAATTCGCTGAAGTCGCCGGCGGCGAGAACTTCCGGGAAGAAAGAGGCCAGCGGCAGCGCCATAGATATATGCGTAAGTTTAAATATCCGGTAGACAAGTATAGCCGGTATTTTTGTACCGGTTGCGGCCGTTGTACCAGGACGTGCATGGCGAAGATCAGTTTAAAAGAAACGATCAATGCGCTTGTCGAGGAGCAGAAATGAAACAGATCACTTTAAAAGAGTCTGAGTATGTGGTCATGCCGGCGCGGGTCGTTGCCGCGAAGCATTTGACCGCTCAGGAAAAGTATTTCGAGATCGCGCTGGTGGACGGTTCCAGTCTTGACCATGATCCGGGGCAATTCGTCATGGTTTCAATCCCGGGTGTGGGAGAGGCCCCGATTTCGGTCTCTTCATCTCCGACAAAGCGTAGTTCGTTTGAGTTGGTAGCCAGAAAAGTCGGACGCGTAACCGCGGCGATGCACGCTTTAGAAGCCGGTGATATGCTGGGTATCCGCGGCCCGTACGGCCGGGGATTTCCGGTACAGATCCTTGAAGGAAATGACCTGCTTTTTGTCGCCGGCGGATTAGGCATCGTTCCGTTAAGGTCTTTGATAAATTTTGTCATTGATAACCGCCGGGATTTCGGTAAAGTCACGATTCTTTTGGGGTGTAAGACGCCGAAAGATATGTTGTTTGGCGACGAAGTCGCGGAATGGGGCCAGAGATTGGATGTTAATTTTAATTGTACGGTCGATAAAGGTGATCCGGATTGGAAGGGAAATATCGGGTTGATAACGTCTCTGATCCCGGGAATCACGCTTGATGTCGAGCGGACGTTCGCGGTCGTCGTCGGGCCGCCGATCATGTATAAATATGTCATTGTCGAGCTTTTAAAAAAACAGATCCCGGAACAGCAGATCATCGTATCTCTTGAACGTCATATGAAATGCGGGGTCGGTAAATGCGGCCATTGCCAGATAGAAGAATTGTATTGCTGTCAGGATGGCCCGGTATTCGCATATAACGAGATAAAAGATAAGGAAGAAGCGTTCTAGAGTAGTATAAATGATTTTACTATACGCTAATCGCTACACGCTACACGCTGACAAATATAAAAATTATGAGTAAACCTAAAGTAGCTTTTTTTGATTTTGCCTGTTGTGAAGGATGCCAGTTGCAGATGGCGAATTTCGGGGAAGCCTTACTGGATATCCTTGCGTTGGTCGATGTGGTGACATTCCGGGAAGTCATGTCTGAAAAGAGTGATGAGTACGATATCGCGATCATCGAAGGAAGTATTACCACCGAGCACGACATCGAGCGGGTAAAGAAGATCCGCAGCATCGCTAAAGTCGTTATCGCCTATGGGTCCTGCGCGACGATCGGCGGCATTAACGGCATGAAGAATAAGTTCGATCTCAATGAGATAAAGGACTACGTCTATAAAGACGGCGCGCGTCATTTTAAGACGATCGAGACGCACCCCGTGCACCAGATCATCAAAGTCGATTATTTTATTAATTGTTGCCCGGTGTATCCGCCGGAAGTGATAAAGGTCTTAAAGGCCGCTTTGCAGGGGATCCCGTACCACGTCCCGGATTACGCGGTCTGTGTCGAGTGTAAATTAAATGAAAATGTCTGCATGTACGATAAGGGAATTACCTGTTTAGGCCCGGTCACCAAAGCCGGATGTAATTCCTGGTGCATCAATAATGGCAATATCTGTTACGGCTGCCGGGGTATGGTCACTAATCCGGCAGAGCAGGGTCAGAAGGATATTTTAGCGCGCTATAAGATACCTTTGGATTGGGTCGTGAATAAGATGGATATGTATAATAAGCCGCGCGAACTTGAGAAGAAAGACCAGAAGAAGTAACGGAAGTCCCCGAGGAGAAAGACAATGAGCAGAAACGTTAAAGTGAATGTTGAATATTTGACCCGTGTCGAAGGGCACGGCAATATCGTGGTCAATGTAAAGAACGGCCAGCTTGAACAATGCCGTCTGGATATCGTCGAGGCCCCGCGTTTCTTTGAAGGCATGCTGAGAGGGCGCTCGATATTTGAAGCACAGCATATTACTTCGCGTATCTGCGGTATCTGCGCGTGCGGGCATAGTCTGGCGTCGATCCAGGCCGCCGAAGACGCGCTCGGTTTTACGCCGTCTGAGCAGACCGTGCTCCTGAGAAAGCTTTTGTTGCATATGGAGAACTTGGACAGCCATATCCTGCATATTTATTTGTTAGTCGCTCCGGACCTGTTGGGGGTAAAAAGCTTTGTGCCCCTTATCAGCTCGCACAATAAAGTCGTCCGGCGGGCTTTACGCATGAAAAAGACCTGCAATGACGTCTGCGACATTTTAGTCGGCAGGCACGTGCATCCGATTTCCTGCATCGTCGGCGGTTTTACCAAGCTTCCTCAGGAGAAAGACCTCGATTCAATGTTGAGCATGCTTGAAGGAATGCTTCCGGATATGGACGCGACGGTAGAATTGATCAGTACTTTGACTTTCCCGCAGTTTGAACGCGATACCGAATATGTCGCTTTGGTCAATAGCACGGATGAATATCCGTTTCTTGAAGGGGATGTCGGCTCGACCGATGGATTAAAACTGAATAAGAAAGAATACCGAAAACTGACCAATGAGTTTGTTGTCCCGCATTCGTCGGCAAAACATACTAAAGCCAGTCGTCAATCGTACATGGTCGGAGCGCTTGCCCGGCTCAATCTTAATTATAACAAGCTGTTGCCGAAGGCGAAGAAGCTGGCGGACCAGTTGAAGATGAAGCCGAAAGTGACTAATCCGTTTCTGAATACCGCGGCTCAGTTGATCGAATGCGTGCATTGTTTGGAGGACGCGATCACGATCGTAAAGCATTTTAAGAATAAAGGGGTCCGTCAGGAAGAAGCGATCGTCGTCGGGGTCAACGAGAATAACGTTATTCCGGTCAAAGCCGGTAACGGTGTCGGCGCGGTAGAAGTCCCGCGCGGTATTCTCTTCCATAATTATGAGATCGACGATAAAGGCAAGATCATCAATGCCAATTGTATTATTCCGACAGGGCAGAACCTGAATAATATCGAACATGATATGCGCAAGTTAGTGCCGGAAGTCCTCAATAAGAAGGATGAAGAGATAACCTTATTGATGGAGATGCTGGTGCGCGCGTATGACCCCTGCATTTCCTGCTCAGCCCATTTCTTAGATGTCCAGTTCATTAACCGCTGAAGTCCAATCGATTCTTTCTCCTGTTTCTGCCGGTAAAACGCTGATTATTACTATTGGAAATCCCTTGCGTAGCGATGATGGCGTCGGTCCGTATATTGCCGCTCAATTACGTTCAGTCGGGAATCTGGTCGTCATCGACGCGCAGAGTAATCCTGAAAACCATCTGGAACAAATCGCTTCTTTATCTCCGGCCAAGGCCGTATTTATCGATGCGGCTGACTTTAAGGGGCAAGCCGGAGAGATCCGGCGGATCGTGCTTGAGGATATTCCGAGTTTCATGCAGAGTACGCACGGTATTCCGCTGTCATTAATAGTCCAGCTTCTCAGAGAAGATATTTCCGGCCCGATGCATCTTTTAGGAATTCAAATAGCGGATAGCGCATTACGAGAAGGCCTCTCGGCTTCGGTAAAAGAAGCAGCGGATGACTTAGTTGCGTACATTAGTAAAGCGTATCTTACCGACACAACCTATTGATATGGATAGTATTAAGTTGACTGAATCAAGCATTCTCAGAATCTGTTTTGCGATCAGAAGCATGTTCTGCCGGTTCCCATGGTAATGCCCGCGAAATGATCGCTTAGAAATCCTCTTGACAAGTTCTTAAAACCCTATAAAATTTTTATAGTAAAATTTTACTAATGAGACCGAGTTTTTTCTCGAGCTTCGCGAAGAAAAAAACTCAGGTCGAATTACCCTCGAAGAGGGTAATGAGCTAAGGTCGAGCTTCGCGAAGAAAAAAACTCAGGTCGAATTACCCTCGAAGAGGGTAATGAGCTAAG
>Ga0172370_10000858_pt1 | contig 47190 bp, 53 predicted proteins | sample LakKiv5m_FD_114538 | JGI IMG/M metagenome (GOLD analysis project Ga0172370, IMG submission 114538) | Freshwater microbial communities from Kabuno Bay, South-Kivu, Congo - kab_022012_11.5m | ecosystem: Environmental > Aquatic > Freshwater > Lake | place: Democratic Republic of the Congo...
AGATGCTGAGGGAAAACGGGTGGATTAATATCATTGCGATAAACAATTTTCAAGGAGATCCATTCCTTGACATGGACAGGAAAAAGAATGGCATAAGGGTCGAATTGTGAGTGAATGCTTTTCAAAAATGGGAGTGTAATCAATTTTGCTGATCATCATCATTTGCACTTTTGTTTGTTCCATGATTTCACCCATGATGATCTCTTTTTAATCCGCTACTTTATTATCCCATCTGAAAACATCTCATGGAAATTGAGTCTTGTTGAAATCCTTCATAGGTGAACTTTAGAGTTCATCCTCCTCCTGAAAAGCCAGCGCATATATCATTGGTAAATAATGGTCAAGTGTCGGACTGCAAATAATTATTAAAAAATAAGAGATAGCACAGATTAAAATAAATAGAATGGTATAATAGCAATGAAGTTTATACTGCGTAAAACATTTAATTTTTTGTACCTGAAAAGGGGAAAATCGAATGATAACTGAAGCCGATACTTGTCGAAAATATGTTATACCTAAACTTTATTCATCGGGCTGGAATGACGACCAGATAAATGAACAAAAAACCTTCACCGATGGCAGGATCATAGTTACCGGAGAGAAATACACAAGAAAAAAACAGAAAAGGTCTGACTTCTTATTAAAATTCAGAAGAGACTTTTCTATAGCAGTTGTTGAGGCAAAATCAGCATATAAAAATGCGGGGGATGGATTACAGCAGGCAAAGGAGTATGCGGAAATTCTCGGTCTCAAGTTTGCATATTCAACAAACGGTAAAGGTATAGTTGAACATGATTTCATCACCGGAAAAGATACCGATTTGGAAAATTACCCCACACCCGATGATCTCTGGATGAGGTTCAGTCAATCAGAAGGCATAAAACCAGAATTTGCAGAGAGATTTCTTACACCATGCAATACCCTGACGGGCAAGACGCCGCGATATTACCAGGAAATTGCAATCAACCGTGCTATCAAGGCGATTCTTCAGGGAAAAAAGAGAGTATTACTGACGCTTGCCACAGGGACTGGTAAGACATACATTTCATACCAGATAATTTGGAAGTTATGGAATACACGCTGGAATAGGACTGGTGAGCATAGGCGTCCGAAGGTGCTTTATCTTGCTGATAGGAACATCCTTGTTGATGACCCAAAGGATAAGACATTCGCGTCCATGGGAGATGCCAGAATCAAAATCGAGGGTGAAGCCATAAAGAGCAGGGAGATTTATTTTGCAACCTATCAGGCGATCGCAAAGGATGAGCGAAGACCCGGACTTTATAAACAATATCCCAGAGATTTCTTTGACCTTATCGTGGTTGATGAATGCCACAGGGGAAGCGCAAAAGATGAGAGTAATTGGCGCGAAATATTGGAATACTTTGAACCAGCATATCAGATCGGAATGACCGCAACCCCTCTAAGAAAAGAGAACAGGGATACTTATCGATATTTCGGAAACCCTATTTACATTTACAGTTTAAAACAAGGTATAGAAGATGGATTCCTGGCGCCTTACAGGGTTCATCGGGTCGTATCAAATATTGATGCAACTGGTTGGCGGCCCACGAGGGGAGAAAAAGATAAGCATGGACGGGAAATTCCCGATGGTGTATATGGAACTAGCGATTTCGAAAGGGTCATTTCATTAAAATCCCGAACTGAAGCTGTAGCTAAACATTTGAGTGATTATTTAATGAAAACAGACAGGTTTGCAAAGACTATTGTTTTTTGCGTTGATCAGGAGCATGCGGAGGATATGCGCAAGGCACTGAATAACTGGAACCTTGATCTTGTGCAGCAATATCCTGATTATGTTTGTAGGGTGGTTTCAGATGAAGGAGAAATTGGAAGGGGACATCTTGATAGATTCCTTGAATTAGAAACAAAGGCTCCAGTTATATTGACAACATCACAGCTTCTGACCACAGGAGTTGACGCCCAAACATGCAAGAATATTGTGCTTTTCAAGGTTATTAATTCAATGGTGGATTTTAAGCAGATCATCGGGAGGGGAACGCGCGTCAGAGAAGACTACGGAAAGCTCTTTTTCACAATTCTTGATTATACAGGAAGTGCAACACGAATGTTCGCTGACCCTGAATTTGATGGTGAACCGGCATTCATTATAGAAGAAGAGATTGATGAGGAGGGAAATTCGCTTAACGGAAAGTATGAGGAGCCTCAAGAAAAGGAAACGCAGAAAGGATTAGGGCTTTCTTTAAGTGAAACTCCAAAATTATCCAACGATTCTGAAGGAGAACCAAGAAAGTATTATGTGAATGGAGGTTCAGTTGAAATTGTTGCGGATGTGGTGTATGAACTTGATCCCGATGGTAAGAGACTAGCTCCAATAAAATATACTGATTATACCTTGAAGCAAGTGAGAAGTATGTATACATCTGCCTCAGAACTTCGCTCGAAATGGAGTGATGCAGAGCAGCGCAGGCAGATTCTATCTTTACTGGAAGAAAAGGGTATTACTGTTGAACAATTGGCCAGTGCTACAAAAAGATTTGATGCTGATCCATTTGACCTTTTATGCCACGTTGCCTACAACGCGCCGGTTCGCACAAGGAAGGAAAGGGCTGAACTACTTCGAAAGAACAAAAAGGATTTCTTTGACAAATTTGGTGCCGAAGCACGGCAGATATTGAATGAAATGCTGGACAAATACATTGAATTCGGGACTGTGCAGCTTACTGATACGAATATACTTAAAGTACCTCCATTATCTTTGCATGGAAATCTGATGGAGATATCAGAGCTATTTGGCGGGACCGCAGCGTTTCGAAATAGTATTGGAGAGATGCAAGTTCTTTTGTATGCAGATTAGAGGGTAATAGAAATTATGGCGCGTAAAACGAAGGATGAAACACCAAAGACGACAACACAGCAGCTTGGGAGCCTGATAAAATCGGCGCGTGATATCATGCGCAAGGACAAGGGATTAAACGGCGATCTTGACCGTCTGCCGATGCTTACCTGGATAATGTTCCTGAAGTTCCTTGATGATATGGAAAGGATGAGAGAGACTGAAGAGGAACTTGCGGGAAGGAAGTATAAGACTGCTATAGAGCCGCCTTACAGATGGAGGGACTGGGCAGCGAAAGAGGACGGTATAACTGGGGATGAACTCATTGCATTTATCAATAACGATGAAGCTGTAATACCTGATGGCACACGCGGCGCGGGTTTGTTTGCTTATTTGAGGAACCTTCACGGAGCCAATGGCGGTGACAGAAGAGATGTAATTGCTACTGTTTTCAGGGGCACTATCAACCGCATGGTTAATGGATATCTTCTGCGCGATGTCATCAATAAGATCAACAGCATCCATTTTACTGCATCTGAAGAGATACATACGCTATCTCATCTTTATGAAAGCATGCTTAAGGAAATGAGAGATGCTGCAGGCGATTCTGGTGAGTTATATACCCCTCGCCCAGTCGTAAGGTTTATGGTCGATGTGATTGACCCGAAACTTGGAGAATTGGCAGAAGACCCAGCAGCAGGTACAGGAGGTTTTCTGGTTGAGGAATTTGAGCATATGAGGAAACAATGCCAGAAGGCTGAAGATTTTGAGGTGCTTCAAAAGAAATCGATACGGGGTGGGGAAGCAAAGCCTCTGCCATATCTTCTTTGCCAGATGAACCTGCTGCTTCACGGTCTTGAATATCCGCAGATAGACCATGGGAATTCTCTTCGTTTTCCTCTGCGCGAGATCGGAGATAAAGACAGAGTGGATTTAATAGTTACAAATCCGCCATTTGGAGGTGAAGAAGAGCGAGGAATACTTTCGAATTTCCCTGAAGATAAACAGACTGCTGAGACAGCGCTTCTATTTCTTCAATTGATCATGAGGAAGTTGAAGAGAGATATTGGGGGGAAGAGGGGTGGAAGGTGCGGAATAGTCGTCCCCAACGGTACTTTGTTCGGGGATGGCGTCTGTGCGCGCATCAAGAAGGAACTGATCGAGGATTTTAACCTGCATACCATTGTTCGGCTGCCCAATGGTGTTTTTGCACCCTATACCGGGATCCCTACGAACCTGCTGTTTTTCGAGCGCGGTGGGCCGACGAAGGAGATCTGGTATTATGAAATACCATTGCCAGAGGGCAGGAAACAATATAATAAGACCCAACCTATGCAATTTGGAGATTTTGCCCCTGTTATAGAATGGTGGAAGGACAGGAAGGAGAATGGACAGGCGTGGAAAGTGCCTGCGGCAAAGGTGATTGAGAACGGATATAATCTAGATATCAAGAACCCTAACGGCAAGGCGGATCTGGAGCATCTGCCGCCTGAGCAGTTGACTGAGAGCATTTTGAAGAAAGAGCAGAGGATCGCGGAGATCATGGCTGAGATAAAACAGGTGCTTGCGGCTGGGATTAAACAATGAATAAAAGCCCCAAGAAATTCGTTGTGGTCGAGAACGAAAGCGAGATCGCAGGATATGACACAATTCTCTCTGAGGTCATTGACCTTCTTGAATCGGCAAGGCATGCTTCTGCCAGAGTAGTCAATGTTTTCATGACAGCAACCTACTGGCTGATCGGTAGAAGAATTATTGAATGGGAACAAGCAGGAAAAGAGCGCGCTGCCTATGGGGAAGCATTGATCAATCGTCTATCAGCAGATCTCACGAAGAGATTTGGTCGCGGTTTTTCACGCCAAAATCTCCAAAAAATGCGGCTAATCTACCGGATTTATCCACCGGAAAAGATTTGCCAGACACTGTCGGGCAAATTGCCATCTGAAAAAAGCAAGACACTGTCGGGCGAATTTAAAGAACTTGTAAGAGTTGGGAATGGTAAGCTTCTTATGACCTCGCCAGAAATATTTGAGGCATTATCCCTGGCTTTCCCACTTTCATGGTCACATTATGTACGCCTGATTTCTGTTGATAGTGAAGATACACGCCGCTTTTATGAAGCTGAAGCCCTGCGCGGTGGATGGTCGGTGCGCCAGATCGATAGACAGATTTCAACTCTCTTTTACGAGCGGACATTACTTTCGAAAAACAAAGCTGCAATGCTTAAGAAAGGAGAAAAGGCAAAGCTGGGGGAAGTTGTAACACCTGAGGAAGAAATAAAGGACCCTTTTGTCCTGGAGTTCCTGAACCTCAAGGATGAATATTCAGAAAATGATCTGGAAGAGGCACTCATTGTGCATTTGGAAAATTTCCTCCTTGAACTGGGTGGAGATTTCGCATTCATTGGGAGGCAGCGCCGCCTTCGCATCGGTGACCAATGGTTCCGTGTCGATCTTGTTTTTTTCCACCGAATTCTGCGCTGTCTGGTCATAATCGACCTTAAAGTTGGCAAGTTCACGCATGCCGACGCAGGGCAGATGCACCTCTATCTTAATTATGCCCGCGAAAACTGGATGCATAAGGATGAGAACCCGCCTGTCGGGTTGATTCTCTGTGCAGAGAAAGATGCAGCAGTTGCTCGATATGCTCTTGAAGGGCTGCCAAATAAAGTTCTGGCAGCCGAATACCGCATGGCTTTGCCTGATGAGAAGGTACTGGCTGCAGAGCTTGAGCATACGCGCAAGATGCTGGAGGGGCGCACAATGGGGGCAGAGCAATGAACTTTCCGATTGTGGCGCTGGGGGAGGTCATCAAACATCGAAATCAGTTTATTCAGATTGATGACCTAGAGAACTATAAGCGATGCCGGGTACAACTTCATGCTCAGGGTATAGTGCTCCGTGATATTGTTTTAGGTGCTGAGATTAAAACCAAAAAACAACAGGTCTGCCGAACCGGTGATTTTTTAGTTGCTGAGATCGATGCCAAGGTTGGTGGATTTGGCATCGTGCCGCCTGAGCTTCATGATTCTATCGTTAGCAGCCACTATTTTCTTTTCGCTATAGATGAAACCCGCCTTGATCGCAGATTCTTAGATTTCTTCATCCGCACACCATATTTCCGTGAGCAAGTCACTGCGCAAGGTACAACAAACTATGCAGCAATTCGCCCTACCGATGTTTTAGGTTATAAAATCCCCTTCCTCCCGATCCCTGAGCAGCGTCGCATCGTGGCGCGTATCGAGGAACTGGCGGCGAAGATAGAGGGGGCGCAGGGGCTGAGGAAGAAGGCGGCAGAGGAAATTGAGTTATTGATTGCAACTGTGTTATCTTCGATTTTCAAGCCATCATATTCAGAAAAGCCTCAGCTTTTGAATGATTATATTGTGGATGTAAGATATGGAACATCCGAAAAGTGCTCAGATGAAGAGATAGGTCCAGCAGTTCTCCGTATGGGGAATATCCAAGATGGTCAAATTCTGTTCTCTCAACTTAAGTATCTTGAACCAGAAAAAATAGAGCCTGATCTTTATTTGGAAAAAGGTGATATTCTCTTTAATCGTACCAATAGTGCTGAATTGGTAGGAAAATGCGGTGTGTTTGAATCTGATTTGAAGTGTAGCTTTGCATCTTATCTTATTCGCGTTCGCCTTGACTTGAACCGTGCTATTCCAAAGTTGGTTGCCTTTTATATAAATTCACCATTAGGACGGGAATATATCACATCTGAGATCAAGCAACAATGTGGGCAAGCGAATGTTAACTCCAAGAAACTGAGAAACATGCCTGTCACACTCCCACCCCTCCCCGAACAGCGCCACATCGTCACCTACCTCGATGCACTTCAGGCAAAAGTGGACGCGCTCAGGCGCCTCCAGGCAGAAACCGGCGCCGAACTGGATGCGCTGATGCCGGCGGTGCTGGATAGGGCTTTTAAAGGAGAATTGTGAAAAATGAGGAGTTTAGATGGACTGAGTTTTTGTAAATATTATGTTGGCAATGGAAACCACCTACTAACAGGTATTGTAGAGATTGTCTGAAATCGTATATTGCTTGGGATAATCTTTGGAAACAGTATGTGAATCGGGCTGTATCATCTAAACAAATCCTGCCTGAATGGCTGGTTGCAGATAATCGTAAAAAAATGTGGGGCGGTTGTTCAAGCTCGCACATTTCATCGCCTCACAGCCTCCCAATTTCTATACAGGATTTTATAAAGTCCTCTCCTGCGATCTGCTTAATTGTTAAGGCGATCGCCTTGTCAAGTTTATTCCCATATACTGCATTATATTCGATAATCTCTCTGTTCTTTAAGTAGAGTTTCTTCATCTGATCTATGGTACTGGGCTTGAGTTTAGGCAATTTCATATTTTCCCTCCCCCAGTTTTGGTGCTGGTTTTTCCCTCTGGATTATGATCCTTCTGCCTTCAAGTCTTATCCAGACCTTTTCACCTTTATTAAGTCCCAATTCATTGTCAATCCATTTTGGGATGTGTATGTAGGTCGATCTAGCTTTTGGATTTTTTATGATGCTCATTTGTTGCATATTGTTTCACTTTTTGTTGTTGTATATGATGTACTACACTACTAACACATAGATTTATATAGATTTTCTACATACTGCACTACATAGTTTTACACTCAGAAGGTGAAGAAATGGATGATGCTCAAGATCTGGAAAGATATGTCAAGGGAAACAGAGCGCAGCTATGGTTGGATAATTATACAAGGAAAAAGATCAATGTATTGATGGATACAGGTGACTTTGATTCGGTATCATATCTGCTAAAAGTAGCAGTCCACCGCTTAGAAGCAGAATACGAACTTGGTGGTGTTAAAATAACAAAAACAAAAAAGGAGACTGAATAGATGATAGAAAATGCAAAATGCCCTTCTTGCCGTGTAGACTTGGTAATTGAAACCAAGGCAGCATATAATGTAAAAACATTCAAATTTCCAAGCGGGATAAAGGTAGATTGTCCTGAAATCCACTGTGGAATTGAGAACATATGGACAAAGAGAGATAAGTTCGATATGATCAAAGAGTATCTGTATCAGAAGCTCTCATGCCGACCTGTCGATAGACAAAATCTGATGGAATGTCTCACTCACAGGTGCAAGCTCAATGAGTCACTTGCCTATGACCTCATCGAAGAGATCAAAGTCGATTTTGGGGTGTATGAGCGGGATAATAAGATAATGTTCGCTTAGTGCATAGCGAAAAGTTTATCTCTTTTTAATCCAAAATACCTATTTATGCCCTCTGTGGCAAAAGTGATAGCGGGCGAGTTGCCTTCTAAAAAAGAGAATTGAACCTGTACTTTAACTCCCTCCCGGGGCTTCTGATTTTTTGTTATTTTTGTTTAAAGCCATCAAATATTAAATTTTGGACACCACCAAAAAAAAGGGCATCTTCTACCGTGTCCTCATCGACTCCACCGCCATTGCAACCATCGCCTTATATTGCTCCACATCCGTTGAGTAATGCTCCTTTGCTTTTACAGCATCAGGCTCATTGCCATGCAATCTTGCGATCCTCTTTGCGATCAGGTTCGTGGTCTCAACGACCCGCCGGTCACGCGTCATATTACATGCCATATAAATTTTGGAGAAAAAAATGGCAGTATAAACTATTGACAATGCTAAAGAAAGAAATACCTTTAATACATACGTATACTCTTTACCTGTCAAGAACTCCTGGAAAAGTCTGGTTTTACCAATCCTGCGCCGCCCATAGATGACTATGAACTTAAAACCCCCGGAGGATGTGAGTTTGTCCAGGAAGGAGGTTTATGCTGCTTTTCTGCATCAATTTATAGTCTATATTTTCGCTTTACACCATCGCCCTTTCCAGCCCATTCATCGCGATCCCCATAAGCTCTCGCGCTCTCTCCTCTGTTTTTCCCTCTGAAAAAACCCGCACTTTTGGTTCAGTCCCGCTGGCTCTTACAAGGAACCAGCCGTCTGTGTAATCCATTCGCAAGCCGTCCATATCAGAAGCTTTCTCATAACCCTTCGGGATTTCCTGTTTTACCTTCTCAAGTATTTTGTCAGTATCTGTTCCTGCAGGAAGCATCTTTGCATCCTTAATCTGGTAGTATTTAGGATACGTTGCCACAAGTTCTGAAAAAGTCATTTTTTCTTTGGAAAGTATCCCGGCCATCACTCCGGCAAGCATCGGTCCTTCACGGCTCCATTCGATAAGGACAGAACCATGTTCCTCAAGCCCGACCTGCGCGCTGCATAACAGTTTTGCCTGCGCAAGATAAGGCTCGCCTACAGGTGTGTATATCACTTGCGCGCCCAGGCTCTTTGCAACATCTTTTATGATATTTGGGAATGCAATCGTAACAGCGATCTTCTTTATTTTATCTTTGTTCTGTCTTAGCAAATGATCGGCAATTATCGCCGCGGTTACATCGCCCTGCACGAATACCCCATTCTCGTCAATAAATGCAGTCCTGTCCCCGTCGCCATCATGCGCCACACCCATGGCTGCACCTTCTTTAACCACGAGTTTCTTGAGTTTTTCCAGGTTCGCATCTGTGGGTTCAGGATTTCTCTCCATGAACATGCCGTCGTATTTACAATTAAATCTCACGACATCGTATCCAAGAGATAAAAGCGTTTCAGGTGTCACGGTCGAGGCCGACCCGCCCCCGCCATCAACGACTATTTTCATTGGCGTGACTGGGAACAGTTCTTTGACATAGCTCACTATGTGAGCGCGATACCTGTCGCCTGCTCCTGCATCAGTCAATTTTTTACCTTTTTTCACCTTTGGTTTGATGTCGCCAAAATATATTTTCTCAAGAGCGAGATCTTCTTGCGGTGAAAAGCCCATCCCACTTTTGCTCAGGCATTTCATGCCATTATATTCAGGAGGATTATGCGAGGCTGTTATCATTACGCCCGCGTCAGCCTGTCTCATAACTTCCAGGGAAAGTGTATTAGGTGTAATAATTCCAAGAGTGAGGGCATTGCAGCCCTGCCCCAATATCCCTTCAATGAGCGCTTCCTCAAGCATAGGCGATGAGATCCTTGGGTCTTTTCCTATGGCTATGGTCTTTCCTTCGCCAAGATAAGCGGCAAGGGCTGCGCCAGTTTGTTTTGCTTTTTGCGCCCCCATCCCTTCATTCACCACACCCCGGAACCCGAAAGTCCCGAATAATTTTTTCTGTTTTCGAATATATTTGTAATCGTTAAATTTTTTTGTGAATTTTTCGCATGACATGGCTTCAAATTCGTTTTGATTGTATTTTTAATCTTCTATCGCGTAATATTTCCAAAGCTTTTTAACCCTATACCATGTCTTTTGGGGGCTATGAGAGCTGTCATCCCATTTAAGAAAAGCAACGCAAAATCAAGGCTGGGAGCATTGCTTTATGAAAAAGAAAGGGAAGATCTTGCCATGGCAATGCTTGCTGATGTGGCAGGTATGCTTGCAGATTCTGATTGTTTTGATGTGATCGATATTTTATCCACGTCACCCATCTATGTTGAAAATACAAATACCGTGTTAACTGAGATGGGTTTGAACGAAGCGCTTAATGAATATCTCAGGAAAATGTCATCTCACAACTTAAATGAGCCCGTTCTAATAATAATGGCAGACATTCCCCTCGTTTCTAAACAGAATATACAGGATATTGTTTCGTCCCGGGCTGATATCGTAATCGCTCCCGGAAGAATGGGTGGCACGAATGCAATATTTATCCGAACTACCCTGAGTTTCCATGTGGATTATTACGGGGCAAGTTTTCTCAAACACCTCGATATCGCAAAGGGTCTTAGCGTTGAGGTTTTTGATTCCTTTAATCTAAGTACGGATATAGATGAAGTGAGCGATCTTGCTGAAGTTCTTATTCATGGAAAGGGGCATTCTAAGGCGTATCTTGAAAAAATTGGTCTAAACCTGCTTGCGGATAAAGGTCGCGTTGGTGTAGAACTAAAGCGTCAATAATGTTTGTTTTTCATAACTTAACCAAAGAACCAGCATTTACTTCTGACGAAACAAATTCCCCAAGTATCCTTCTGGATGTTTCCCAGGAGCTTCGTGCAAAATCGGGAAGCAAACCATGTTCTTTGACCCACTTCTCAAGAAAATATATCGTTTTTGCATCAGAAGGATAACCACTTCCGATATCTTTACCTATCTTTTCCCCCAGTTCTTTCACCAGCATATCCCTTTGCACTTTAGCAAGGATCGAAGCTGCAGATACGATAGGATATCTCACATCAGCTTCATGTTCGGAAGTTATGGTTATTTCCTGTGTATATTTCTTCTTAATATTTTCCCCGAAACGATGCGCGATCACATCTGCTGCATCAACGAACGCATGATCCGGTCTTAATTCCTCAAGGACTTTCGCAAAGCATATGACCATTATTTCATTCATAGTCATAATCTTTCGAAGTTCATCTATCTGGAATGCGCTGACTTCAAGAACGAAATATTTGTTGGCGATCTTTTTTATATCCCCGGCAAGAACTTCGCGCTTTTTTGGTGTGAGCTGTTTTGAATCTTTCACTCCCAATTTTAATAATGCCCCATTTGCCGCATCGTCCATGAGAACCCCGGCAACGCACATTGGCCCAAGTACGGGGCCTTTTCCCGCTTCATCGATACCGGATATCATAAATGCCATTTTTTATAATACCTTATCAGATGTAATTATTTCAGTGCCGAAAATGTTCTTCATGTATTTAAGCGAGAATTCATATGATGCTTCGTCTACAACGGACGCGGTGCAGTCGGGTGGGACGATGGTCTTATATCCTGAGAAATAAGCCGGTGCAACATTATTCTGAATACATATATCCGTGCTGATACCTGTAAAAATAATAGTGTCGACGCCCAGTCTTTTTAAGATATCCGGAAGTTGCGTATCCACAAAAGCACTGTACCATTTCTTTTCGATAATGATATCATTTTTTTCAGGTTTTAGCTCAGGGATTATCTCTGAACCAATGCTTCCTTTCATGGCATGCTCTCCCCATATAGCCAATTCTCTGTCATCCGGTGTGTGAGCATCTCCAAGATATATCACAGGAATTCCCTGTTTCCTTGCTTTTTTTACAAGAGCTGCAATATTCGGGACGATTTGCCGGGCGCGGTCATTGCCCAGTTTGCCTGTGACAAAATCATTGATCATATCCGCAACGATGAGTACTTTTTTCATATACCAACACCATATCCAATTGTGGGGCGCTTTTATTTAAGAGTTTGGAATAAGAGGATGACAAAAAGGTTTTGTTTTTATATGAACAGCTTCCAGTTAGCTAATCATCATGTCAAAAAGGGCCAGCATATTAAGATTCTATGAAGACCTCGCCAGGGATTATGATTGCAGATTCAATAATCCCAGGCTAAATTATATGCGATCTGTGGAGAAAATAGTCCTTCTTGATAGTCTAAAACCCGGGATGATCCTCGATATAGGTTGCGGGACAGGAGAGCAATCATTGTTTTTAGCGAAAAGGGGATATCAGGTCGTTGGTGTTGATATATCGCGGGAAATGCTATTAAAAGCTAACGAAAATGCAAAAGAAGGAAACTTAAAAGATAAACTGTCATTTGTAATAGCTTCAGCAGAGGCCCTTCCGTTTCGTGATAAAAGTTTTGAGGGGTTAATTTCGATCTTTGGAGTATTCAATCATATTCCCCGGGCAGAGCATGCCTTCCAGGAGACACACAGGGTCTTAAAAAGTGGCGCAAGTGCTATCTTTACAGTGGTGAATAGATGGAACCTTACATGGTGGATTAATGCACTTTTAAAATTAAAGGTCAGCTGGCTAATATCTTCCATGAGAAGTAAAGAGTATACTGTAAATGGATTGTGGACTTATTATTTTTCTAAGAATGACCTGAAAAAGCTTCTGGGAAGTATCGGATACAAGGTAAAAATAGGAAGTATGCTGCTTTTTATCTATCCATTTACTACAAGGAATTTATTATTTTATGAAAAATTGTTCATTATTTTTGAAGATGCTGTCAGATGGAAAAGCCCATTCAATGGGTTGGGTTATTATCTCCTTGTCAGGTTAGTAAAATGATTAATGGGCTCATTTCCCGATCTCAATCGGTATACGCAGTGTGAACGTACTTCCTTTCCCTCATGTTTTGCACAATTCACGGTAGGATTTCTTTTGTTGAGATATCAGTAAAAATTTTAAAAAATTCATGTCCAGAGCAAAAACCTTTAAATACCCCCAAACAGATTATATAATGCTAATTTTCTCATTTTTTTATGATGAGGTTTAAGAGGTATTTAAAATGGATAATAATGAATACAAAGGAACTACCACGATCGGGTTAGTTTGTGATACGGGTGTAGTATTGGCAACAGAGAGAAGGGCTACAATGGGACACTTTATTGCCAGCAAAGATGCAAAAAAGGTTTACCAGATAGACGATCTTGTTGCAATGACCACAGCAGGGTCAGTAGGAGATGCCCAAAGACTTGTTAAATGGATGCAGGTCGAGTCAAAACTCTACAAAATGCGAAGGGAAGAATCCATGACCGTTAAGGGAGTTGTAAGTCTTCTTGCAAATATACTTAGCGGAAACAGGTACTACCCATATTATGTGCAGCTGCTTGTAGGCGGTGTTGATAAGAATGGGCCAGGGATATATTCACTTGATGCGGTAGGCGGAATAATCGAGGAAAAGAAAGCGGTTTCAACAGGTTCCGGTTCACCCATGGCCTATGGAGTTCTTGAAGACAGGTATGTAGACCATATGCCTATTGACGACGGAGTTGAACTTGCAGTTCGGGCATTACATAATGCCATGAAACGTGATTCAGCATCTGGCGATGGAATTAATGTTGTGAAGATCACCTCGGAAGGGTATTTCCAGGTGGAAGACAGTGAAGTTAAGAAAATACGCGATACATTCACGTAAATTCATATTTTATTTTTTAGTGTTTTAGAAGGAAAACAAACGATGACAGTTGAAGAAGTATTAAATGATTTGAAAAAGAAAATACGGGCGCAGCTCCCCAAGGATATCACTATATCAAATGTGGATTTTGAGGGGCCTGAGCTTGTTATCTATACAGAAGAGCCAAGAAAATTCGCTGATGATGGCGACCTGATCAAAGGTCTTGCAAAGGAGTTGAGAAAGCGTCTGGTAGTAAGACCAGACCCTAAAGTCCTTGCGCAGCCAGAGGAGGCAATTGAGGCGATCGCTAAGATCGTTTCTGAAGAATCAGGCATTTCAAATCATTTTTTTGATGTTGATACAGGCGAGGTCGTAATTGAAGCGGAAAAACCCGGTCTTGTCATAGGAAGACACGGCGAAACCCTTCGTGAGATCACAAAAGAGATAGGATGGACACCAAAAGTTGTCCGTACGCCTCCGATGAAATCAACAACCGTAAACAATATTCGCCAGTTCATGCGAACAAACAAGGAAGAGCGAAAAACTCTTCTTAAGACGATCGGTAGAAAGATACACCGCGGCGTTTCTTCCAAAGATAAATGGGTAAGATTGACCACACTGGGGGCCTGCCGGGAAGTAGGACGCAGCTGTTTCCTGCTGTCAACACCTGAAACCAGGATATTGATCGATTGCGGCGTTAACGTAAGCGGAGATGATAACGGCTCTCCGTACCTTTATGTGCCTGAAGTTCAGCCCATAAGCCAGATCGATGCCATAGTTCTTACACATGCACATCTTGACCATATCGGACTTGTTCCATTGCTGTATAAATACGGATTTGAAGGGCCCGTTTATTGCACCCCTCCAACACGTGATCTGATGGCTTTGCTCCAACTTGACTACATTGATGTCGCAGCTCGAGAGGGAAAGAAAAGCCCATATGAATCCTCAATGATCCGGGAAGTCCTGAAACACACCATCACTTTAAATTATGGCGATGTCACAGATATAGGTCCGGACATGAAATTGACCTTCCATAATGCAGGCCATATCCTTGGTTCATCCATCGCTCATTTCCATGTTGGCGATGGTTTGTATAATATCGCATTCACCGGTGATATAAAATATGAGAAGACCCGGTTATTTGACCCGGCAATAAATGATTTCCCACGCGTTGAGACCATTGTAATGGAAGCAACCTACGGCGGCTCCAGAGATATGCAGCCACCAAGAAAGGAAGCAGAGAGGCATTTGCAGGAAATCGCAAAAGAAACTCTGGCAGGTGGAGGAAATGTGCTTATACCTACATTCGCTGTGGGAAGAAGCCAGGAAGTAATGATCGTCCTTGAAGAAGCCATCCGTAAGGGAATAATCCCGGACGTTCCGGTCTATCTTGACGGTATGATCTATGAAGCAACAGCGATCCATACTACACATCCTGAATATCTGAACAATGAACTCAGGAACCAGATATTCCATAAAGGAATGAATCCTTTTCTTGCAAAATGCTTTAGCCAGGTCGATTCAAGGGAGAAACGGCAGAAGATACTCGATGACCGCGATCCATGTATCGTTCTTGCAACCTCAGGAATGATGAACGGAGGACCGGTCATGGAATACCTGAAACACTTCGGGCCAGAGGAAAAGAATACACTTATTTTCGTTGGCTACCAGGCTGAAGGCACACTTGGCAGGCGCATCCAGAAAGGGTGGCAGGAAATACCCATGCATGCAGCCGGAGGAAAGACCGAAACTATCAAAATCAATATGCATATTGAAACCGTGGACGGGTTCTCAGGCCATGCCGACAGGATGGAGCTCATGGAATATATCCGCAGGATGAGACCGCGCCCCGAGCATGTCTTCACCCAGCATGGTGATGAGAAGAACTGCATGGACCTTGCCAGTTCAATATATCGCAAATTCAAGATCGAAACACGTGCTCCTATGAATCTTGAAACGATAAGGCTGGCTTAATTTTCAAGCCAGCTTTTCCTATTTTAGGGCAATTTTCGATCTGAGTCACGATAGCGAAACTTTTATCAGTTAAGACGATAGACCATATAACAAGTATATCAGGTCGTGAAAATTATGGTTGGAAAAAGAGATTTAATTTATTCCATGTGCAGTCTTGCCTTGGCAGCTATTCTTATTGTAGTCGCATTCAGCAGCACTTCAATGGCAAGAACAAACGTTGACAGGACAATTATAATAGATTTGAACAAGTTCCATGATGTCCCGATCATTGAAGCAAAAGCAGGGGAAGTACTTAATGTGGAATTCCAGGTAACATCGGGCAGTGATATCGATGTTCTTTTGATGAAACCTTCGGATTATGCTGATTACGAGGTAGCAATAAAGAATAGGGGCACGATAAGCTATATTGTTGAGGGATCTGTCCTGAAAAAAAATTATTATAAATACAACTATACATTCACAGATGGCGGGGATTATCATCTTGTATTTGATAATACAGATGTGCCAAAATTAGGAGGTTCTCCTAATAACCAGGTGGAAATGACCTTAAAAGTGTCAGTTTCAGCACCATCGGCATCAGCTAATACACCTCAAGCAACAGGGGATAAACCATATTCAGTGACTCCGACTCCCGGATTTGAAGGGATCCTTGCGGCTCTTGTTATTGTGACGCTGGCATTGCGCAGAAGATAGACAATCCATGGACACGGATTTAAACGGATTTCTTAGAAATCCGTGTCCCGAAGTGTTCGTATCCTTTGCCTTTCAGTTCTTCTATACCCCCTGCTCTTTGAATGAGAATCCCATCATTTATGACTTCACCGATAACTGTCAATGGACAGGCTGATCTTACAATTCCAAGCTTTTCCGGGGAAACTGTGAACAGAAGCTCAAAATCACCACCAGTATAAACTACCGCTTGCAATAATTCATCGCCCTCCAATATAGCGGTGACTTCGGGAAGGACAGGAAACCTGTCTTCATATATTTTAAAACCCACGTTGCTTGCTCTACCTATATCATGAAGTGAAAGAGCCAGCCCATCGCTTATATCCATCATAGATGAAACTGCGCAGGTTCCCACAAGTGCTATTCCTTCATTTATTCTTGGAACGGGTTCAAAAAGCGCTTTAAATAATTTTGGTTCAATAAAAATACCAGTATCCAGAAACATTATCGCTGCTCCTGCTGAGCCAAGATTTCCAGTTACACATACAATATCGCCAGGCTTCGCCCCATTTCTCTGGACAAGAAGCTTTCTCCTTATTGATCCCAGGGCAGTCCCGGTCATCGTGAGTTCATCATGAGAATCCGTATCCCCCCCCAAAATATACGTATTGAATTTTCGTGCGCAATCATCCATGCCTTTAATTATATCTTCAAGGAAATCAAGCTCGGTATCAGGTGGAAGACCCATAGCCATCAAAATCCCAAGCGGTCTTGCGCCTTTTGAAGCAATATCACTCAGATTTACCGCAACTGACATCCATCCTATCTGCCATCCCGACATCTGTTGTGGAAAATCGGTCTTCCTGTGAAGCATGTCAGTAGTGACAAGAAGAAGATCATCTCCCCCAATATCAAGAACTGCGCAATCATCTTCTCCAGCACCCACTACGATATTTTTATCATGCATGGGAAGCAATTGCGCTATGCGCTGGATTAAAGCTCTTTCATTTAGTTCACTGATTTTCATAATGATGAACGGATTCTTTGTTTACCAGGACGCAAATTGTTCAGGATTTATGTAAAATAAATTCTGTTCTTTACTTAAAGGATTTAAATCATCAAACCCCGCGAAGCTTGTGAGAAACCTGCTTTCCAAGCTCTGTCAACGCAGACTTCCCGCCGCTGTTAGCGATGAGTTCCCTGCTCATAAGTTCTTCAAGGGTTTTATCCACACCCACAATTCGCAATGTCTTTGCTATCGTGCGGCTATCCATTTCACCTTTTGAATCTAAAACTGCAAGTATCTTGCTTGCTTTATGGTCGCTTGCTACAAAACCTATTAATTCTTCCATTATTTCTCATCTCCTTTTATCTATATTGGGCTTGCGTTGAGATAACTTTATTGCATTCAAAGGACATTACAAAGCCGGCGGGCTAGCCCGGGAAACTCGGCGTTTCCTGTTACCCGAAACCGTCGATAGCGGGGGGCGAAGCCTGGAGAAGAAGTTCTGACTATTGTATGACCCAAAGGTTCTACTGTGAAACCCCGTCCTATGGGGCTGGTGTTGGTACAATGGCTTTCCTGAAGGAAAGTTTTTGTGCCTTAGTTGCGGAAAAAGGTCTAGGCCCGGAAGGGAGCAAACCAGCCGTGAACAACTATCGCTCATGGGGGCGCGGGGCGGAGGCGAGCCTGTGAATAATCGTACAGTGGAAAGGGCTACGACCGAAGGTGCGCCCGCTACTTTATTCCCACGATACTAAATAAATTTCATCCGTTTGGGAATTTAACTCCATAAAAATCATAAATCCACATGTGGATTCAGATCGCATCCCATGCACGGCAAACACATCGTTTTTGCAACCCTTGCATCAAGCCCGTATTTATCAAGCAACCTTTTAGCCATTTTCGTCAGTTTGAGCAGCCTCTCTGCCGTTGGTCTCTCAGCTTCCAGTTCACCAAAGCGTAGCGGATGCACACCTACGGCGCGAAGTATCGGGATTATACCCATTTTCGCAAGTTCCTCGTAATACTTTTCAATAGTATCATCCGTCTCTCCGAGTCCCACGATGAAGTTCGTATAAACATGGTTCTTCCCGAAGATCGCAACTGCATCCTTCAAACACTCAAGTGTAAAATCAAGAGGAGGTTTCTTGCAATATTTATCATAAAGCTCCCTGTCCATTGTTTCCACATTATATTTTATTTCACTTGCTCCTGCTTCTTTCAGTATTCGTGATGAGTCCCTTGTGGGATATACGGAAACACCGATCGGGACATTGTATTTCTTAAGTTTCCTGACAAGGTCTGCCGCTCGTTCGACTTCTTTTTCCGGCGACACTTCAACACCCGAAGTAATTGAAATCCCTTTCATCTTACCAAGATCAAATGCCTCTTTTACAAGCGCCAGCAATTCCTCTGATGATTTGACTTTTCCATTCAATTTCGGGACAGGACAGAATTTGCAATCATAAATGCAGCGCTCACTCATTGTGATATAAGCCTGGTCTGGGCAATGGATTAGCTCTTCTTCAATCTTTCCCCTCACAAACTCCTTCCCGCCTTTCAAGATAACTATCTCGCCATTATCCATGACAGCGCGAAGCGGGGAACCATTATCCACCACAAGCCGCACACGGCGCCCGCCAGAACTGAAGAAAAAAGCCTTGCCTCCCGCACCCGGCCCTGCCGTTGGAACGGTAAGCCTTCCAAGGAGTGTTGTATCAATATCGATCGCCCCAATGGAGATGAGTTCTGCCTTGATCTGAGCATTCATTTTCATAATTTGTAGTTAGAATCGATTCTTAAAAGATAAATACTTTCATCAAATGGAATTTGCAGGTTAAAACTGAGAATTAAATGCGTACTTGATATATTTATCTCTTTTTTTTATTAATATTTTCTTCAACCCTAAATTTTACTATTTTTTTTATAAGTTCAATTGGCAATGGTTCTTCTATTGGGAATTGAACTGAACCTTTTGCATTTTTATATTTCGATAACTCGCTTTTAAATGCATCAATACCACTTGGTGTTGGGTAGAAACCAATATGTTCTGAATAAGCTGCAAAATGAACAAGATTACCATTTAGGAAAAAAGTTGGCATTTGATAGCTTATCTTTTCTTGAGCTTGAGGAGCTTGTTCTTTTATTGCTTCCCTCAATTCTTCTAACTTCTTTTGAATATGTTCAGGAAAAGAATGAATGTATTCATCAATAGATTCAATTTGTTGTCTCTTTTTTTCCATGTGTAATCCTTCCTTAGATATCTTATATTCTTTCAAAAGCCCATTCTAAAAGATCATTCATGATTTTCGGGTTGAACATATTCGTTCCATGCAGATCGCCTTTTAAAATCTCCAACTTTGTCTCACCCTGAAAAATAGTTGCCAATTTCCTGCTGCCCTCCGCCGCTTTGGTATCCCCTTCACTTGCCAAAATATACACCTGCCCTTTGAACTTTGGCGCAAGTTCTTCTGCCAAAATGCCCCTGTAATTAAGACCTGGCGACAAAAGCAGGATCAGACGCACATCCTTATCGATAGAGGCCTTCCAGAGAGCAAGATTAGCTCCGACGCTAGCGCCGGCAATACCCATCCTTGAAATGTCAATATCATTTTGCCTTGCAAGGAATTCCTTGGCAGAAGCAATATCATTCATGGATTTCCTGTGTTCCTCATCTTTGAATTCCTTATAATCCAATCGAATGCCATTCATGTCAGTGCTTTCACCATGACCCCGCATATCAATAGCTAGAGCAGCACACCCATTTTTTTGGATAACAGATGCAAATTCGTTCCAGCTCTCTTTAGTTGCAGGCATCATATGAAGTAAAAGAAATACAGGCGCCTGCTTTTTTTGGGGCTTGAAATAATTTCCTGTGATCGTGACGCCATCTTTTGTCTTGAAAGTGATTTTTTCCATAATTATTATTTATTCTTTTCTTCCATAAATTCTCCTGAGATCTTGCGCGCGATCCCGCTGAGAACACTTTCATACCCTTTCATCGAGCCTTTTACTACAATGCCTTTTTCCGTTATATCAAATTCCCGGATCTCGGTATCGTGCTTGATACCACGTGATTTCATTATACTTATAAAACCTTTCATATTTCCTTCGATTTCCACGTGCTTGAGAAGGATTATATAATCCACAACATTGGATAATGTTTCATGCGTCAGCTTTACCCCGCCGAAATGTTCTGAAATCTCACTTGTGATAACAGTAGTTACTCCCATTGATGAAAATAGATCAAGAAGGACGGCCATATAATTCTTGCGTTCGATACAATTGGGAAGTGCTGTCTCAAGGTTTTCTATTCCATCAAACAAAAGGCGTTTTACAGAATTTTCTTTAATTTTTTTCTTTATAACCCAGGATTCTTCATCAGGATGATATGAAACAGGCGATACATAATGAACTTCAAGCATCTTTTTTTGTATAAAAGGTTCAAGATCAATTCCAAAAGCTCTTGCATTTCGCACTAATTTTGAGGGGCGCTCTTCAAGTGAAATTATCAATGCATTTTCCTTATTAAGAAGCCCGTCACAAATGAAATGAAGACCGAATGTGGTCTTGCCTGTACCAGTCGTCCCTGAGATCAACATGACATCATCATCAAGGATGCCGCCTTTTAGCATGGTATCAAGACCAGATATGCCTGTACTGATTTTGACCTTCGAAGCAGGCTTTTCTCCCCATACCTGTGGCAAATTTCTTGGAAATACGACTATGCCAGTGTCCCTTATATCAAGAGAATGCTTTCCCGGCATGTATTTCTGGCCTCTCATTTTAAGGATACGCAAATTACGTTCAAATCGCATTCCAACTATTTCATCAGAAAGAAATATTATCCCATCGGCAAGATATCCAAGAGGGCTCTTTTGAAGGTCTTCAAGAATAAATTCCCCCGTGATTATGACAAGAGTGTTCCAGCTTTTCATTGATGTGAATAGATCGAAATAGAATCCGCGTCTTTCGTCCTCTGTCAGGGGTCTTGACTCATATGACCGCAGAATTTCCCCCAATACTGTCAATGGATCTATCACTATCCTGTCTGGTTTAAGAATGGAGATTTTTTTATGAATAAACTCAATAACAGCTTTCTGTCCCTGTTTTAGCAGGGATTCACCTATGCTGACAATGTTCATTTTGTTTGTTTCATACAGCGTCTGGTCAAAGAAAGAAAAACGGGACATGTAGCTATTGATCATGGCTGGAGATTCTGATAGGGTAGATATGAAAAGACATGTCTCTCCAGCCTTTGCGGCATTAAATAGAGATTGAGCCGCAAATGTGGTCTTTCCGCTGCCGGCGATACCAGCTACCAGCACAACAGAAGGTTTATAGAATCCTCCCTCAAGGATCTCATCGAGGTTCAGGATATGTGAAGATACAGTTATCATTTTACCCGCCAGTAATATTATAACAGGTTAAATTCTATATAAGACTTGGGGCAACATTATCGTTATTATTATACACTTATTTGGTTTAAAAAGTTCAAACTTGCCGTGCCTTCTTCTATAGTTCTGGCTTCAATAACGAACCTGCCTTTATAACCCTTGAATTTTGGCATAACCTCTTTCCAGTTGATGGTCCCTTTTCCGACCTGGAGATGCTCATCACTTTTTCCTTTGTTGTCATGGAGATGAACATGTATCACATGTTTGATCTCTGCCAGGAAATCAAAAACAAGGCCGTTGGTATTTGCATGCCCTATATCAAAAGTTAATCCCGCATTCTTTTTTCCGAGAGAATCTATCATGCCCAGAATCTCTCCTGGCCGCCTTCCAAATATTTGTGGCATATCAGGCATATTCTCCACTCCTATCTTGATACCCAGGTCATCAGCAAAATCACATATCTCCTTTAGTCCCTCGACACTCTGCTGCCACGCCATGTCCGGAAGCTGCATACCAAGAGGCGATAGATGACCGGGATGAACAACTGCAAGATCAATGAAATCAGAGGCTTTTTCAATACATTTTTCCATCTGCCTGACGCTTTCTTTCCATATAGGATGGTTCAGGCTTCCAAGATTAAGGTCTGAGAATGGAAGATGGAGCGTAAGGACAAGATGGGTGGTCTGTATGATGTTTTTAATTTCAGAGAGCGTGCCGTCGTTTAATTGCTGTTTTCCTTCACTAACCACTTCCCAGCCCGTAAATCCGAGGTCTTCGAGGTCGTAAGCCCATTCAAATGGGTTATTTACAAGAGCAAGGGATGAGAAACTTACTTCCATGGATGGCTTAGTGTGCTTTTAATATATAAAAATTATTTGGATTATGATTTTTCTATTATTTACAGACAACTTGCGACCGTTACATTTTTTAATATAAATGCATATAGAATGGATGAAGAGAAAATATGTCCAAAAAAATTATAATATTATCTATATTTATAACAGCATCTATTCTTATTTCCGGATGCATCTTTGATAAAAATAATGGAACAAAAGGGAATGAAACTATTAACTCGAAAATAATCCCAACAATTAACCTCCCTTCAGGATTCACATACATGGCAGTTCATGAGACAAATATTGACAATCGTAATTTCTCTCACATAGCTATAGAAGGTGTTTACAGGACTGATCAGGGAGAAGATATTTATGTACAGGTTTTCGAAACCGAAAAACCACAGGAACTCCTCGATGAATATAAAGCCCAGTATAAGGATGAAGGTTATAACCCATTCACTGATATCTATTTTAATGGTCATAAAGCTACCAAGATAGTGTCCTATTTCACAAGCGAAGGGCGGTCTGTGCCAAAATATAGTATCATCTGGACAATCAATAATTCCATGATAAGAGTGGGATCATCGACCGATGCCCAGAAAGTGATTAACCTGGCTACTGCAACAAATAATTAAAGCAGGTTCATCATCTTGTGCGTTTGCGGGATCGCACGCACATCTTTTAATTTTTCTCCTGCAAAATCCATCAGTTTAAATAATAACGATGATGGGACTTTTATATCAGATGTCACCGGCTGAAGGATAAAAGGAATAGTTCTATCAATTGATTTGACGCCATCCACAGCTAGGGATAAAGATTCAGTTGTAGTCTGGGGAAGTATTATCACTTTTACAAAAGTCTGGGCTGTTTCATTCAGGATGGAGATCGTTTCAAGCTCCTTTTCCAATAGCTCTGAATAATTCTGTGTACATTGATGTTCCGGCAATTTAATGTCACATGATGCGATTGAAATAATGTCCTTTATTTCCCTTGCTTTTTCAGGAAATCCCGCATTTGTCTCAAGATACAATGGATATTCTATATCCAGTGTTTTTATGAAATCAGAATTAAGCAGCGGTTCTCCGCCTGTCAGGCTAACATGTTTTGTTGAAGGAGTCCATAATTTAGTAATGTTAGCCACAACATCATCCCTGTTCAGCGGCGTTTTAACTGTAATAAATTTTCCACTTCCCGGTCCGGTCTCGATCCTGCATGAACCCGAAACACTGCGCGTTTGTGGAGTATCGCAATATTCACAATGAAGCTGGCATTGTTCAAAACGTACAAAGACCTGCCGGATGCCTGCATAAGGCCCTTCGCCCTGTATCGAATTGAATATCTCGTTTATGTATGCAGGCATTAAGACCATTATTTATGTTAAATTACCTGACAAAATCAATTCCATATTTTGCCGTAGCAATATTTCCTGATGTATTCTTGCCAAGTATCTGGGGTGATTTAACACCAGTCACTACGACCATCGTTCTTATCATATTCTCAAGGTCAGGGTCAACCATAGCGCCCCATATCAATCGCGCCTTTGGATCAATGCGCGTATATAGTTCATTCACAACGCTTTCAGCTTCTGCTATGGTCATATCCGGACCGCCAACGACATTGACAAGAGCACCTGTAGCGCCTGAGACATCAACATCAAGGAGGGGGCTTCGCAGCGCTTTCTGAATAGATTCAATAGCTTTGTTCTCGCCTTCGGCTTCTCCAAGACCGATCATGGCTACACCGCTTTTTTGCATGATAACCCGTACATCAGCAAAATCAAGATTCACTAAGCCGGGCTTGGTTATCAATTCTGTTATTCCCTTGACAGAGCGCATCAAAACCTCATCGCATACCTTAAAAGCTGTCTGCAAAGGAAGGTGAGGCACTACTTCAAGTAATTTATCATTCGGAACAACGATGACAGTATCGACAGCATCTCGCAGTCTTTCAAGTCCGGCTTCTGCATTATCCATGCGGATCTGTCCTTCGACAGAGAAGGGAAGGGTCACGACCGCTATTGTCAATGCTCCAGCATCGCGCGCGATCTCTGCAACAACAGGCGCAGAGCCAGTCCCTGTTCCGCCACCAAGTCCACAGGTTATGAAAACAAGATCGGCATTACCTACAGCTTTCTCGATAGCTATTTTTGATTCCTGGGCTGCATCCTGGCCGATCTGGGGAAGACTTCCAGCGCCAAGACCTTTTGTCCTGCTTCTTCCGATAAGGATTTTCTTGCTCACTTTGATGTTTAAAAGATGCTGGGCATCGGTATTGATAGCATACAATTCAGCGCCAGTTATCCCCTCTTCAGTAATCCTCTGGATAGTGTTTGAGCCAGAACCTCCGCATCCGATGACCACAATATTAGTCCTTAATTCCTCCAATATTTCCTGAAGTTCTTTATCCGTATCCCCAATTATCGGCATTGGAGACACACCCGCTCTTGAAATTGCCTCTTTGATTATTGATTCCATGCTTTTTCTCCATCGTTAATTAATTTAATTTAATGACTCTTTTAATTGTTTCATATACCATCTCTGGATTTATAGTTTTTCCGTTTATTATCACAGATTCACCTTTTGCCAAAATCCCATAAAGCTGTTCATCTTCAATACCAAGGGATTTTGCCAGTTCCGGACTGAACTTTTGTTCAAAAATTTCGAGTGTTCCCTTATTCATGTAGACATTGTAATTTTTTTTGATGATCTCTATGCATTCACTGTTCAATTCCTGGGCAGCAAGCCTTGCACATGAATCATCAATCCCTATCAATACATGGGAGAATCTTCCATCTTCATATTCTATATATGCGATATTATGTTTAGAGAGAAAGGCTTTGAGCCTGTTCCGGTCGAGTTTTTCAGCTTCGCACAGGAGCAAAGGATTGATCTTTGCGATTTTCACCTTCGGACAAATGCATGTCTGGCATGAGGAAAGGGCACATTTTATTCCGTTGGTGATCACAGGTTTTCCCGAAGGGCATATCTCTTTTACTCTTTTTCGAAGCTGCATGCAAAATTCCCATGGGACCCCATCCATTTCCTTTATATCACTTTCTTTTAGAGTTTCAAATCCAATGCGATCTATCAACCGGATAAGGTTATCCCGCTCTTCGCTTTTCATCGATTTCCTGTCAATATATGCAAAATCCGCACCTGATCTTGCAAATGCCTGCTTTACCATGGATTCATCGATGTTATTTAGTGCGTGTGTGGGAAAAATATGCCCAAAAGTGACATCAGTAGAGAGGATCAGCGCAGTTTGCCTTGGGGCATAATGCGTGCCCCCGAAGCCCACCGCCACGGGTGATTCTTCGTCCTTTAAAAGAAGAATGGCATTTGCAACGATACGACCTGCAACTTCATCCAGCCACTGAGCTTCATTGCTTCCAATTTCAATAAAAACCGATGGAACATCAAGGTCGGATGGACCATGATGTGTACATTCAAGTGTGACTTCATATTCCTCATTTTCTGAAAGTGTTTTCAAGGAACGAAGAAGTGACCTGACAGCCTGCGGCGCAGATTGAGATAGTTTCTTTGGCGTACCCCCGAATTTTGCTTCGTTGACATTACCGGTGGAATGAACCGTAAGAATTGCCCTCATATCCTTGCTCCTGTGTTTGGAAGCAAATATTATAAGGGATGCGGGATAACCGTGATCGGATAATTTCTTATCCAGCCCATCCTGATAGATCAGAGATTCAGGTATTTCTACAATACGAAAATCTTTATAATCAAATACAGCCAGCTCATCCTTCGAGCTTGAAGGATTCCATTTCCGAAGAGAGAGCAGGCAGTTCTTGATATTCTGGCTCGCCCTGTCCTGGGTTGAACAAACTACGGTAACCTTCAATTCACCTTTCAAAACACTGCCTTCTACCGTTTGGATAGAAAAAATAAAATCTAATCGAAGTCGCTGCCAGTAACCATCTTCTTATCTACTATGGCATAATCCTTTGCTGCTCTGACTGCTTCAAACGGTATTAACACATAATTGTTCTGTTTTTTATATTTTGATATATCAACATTGTTCGATGGTTTTACGACCAGATAGATAAGAGCTCCGCCCTGCATATCCATTACAACATCAGTCGCAAATCCCAACTCTGATCCGTCAGTGAGCATCACTCTCTTATTAGCTAAATTTTTTGCAAGTATTTTTGCCATAGTAATCCCTTAATTAGCCCAAATTTTCTCCTTATAATGGGCTCATCTATTATGCTTTTTTCACCTGTAACCTATATAAGACTTCTGTTCCTGTTTTGTCCCGCCTTTGAATTGCTCCTGTAGTTTTTGATAGTATTCTACCATATCATCTGCAAGAGCGGGTCTTACTTTCTTAAGCGCTTCGTTGAAATGACGCATTTCAACGATGTCCGTTTCGAAATTTTCCCGAAGAGCAAGCATTACAGCTTCTCTGCATAAAGATTCGATGTCAGACCCGACGTAATTTTCGGTAAGGTCAGCCAGTTCATCTATATTTACGTCTTCACAAAGGTGTTTTTCTTTCAGGTTCTTAAGATGGATATCGAATATGCTGACTCTTCCGGCTTTCCCTGGTGGTCCAATAAAAACGAGCCTGTCAAACCTGCCAGAACGGATCAGAGCAGGGTCAATTATCTCAGGCCTGTTCGTTGCAGCAATCACCACTACACTCTTGAGGACTTCAATCCCGTCAAGCTCAGTTAGTAACTGGTTTATTACTCTTTCCGAGGTTTTTGAACCATATTCGGTTCCGCGGATGGGGGCGATAGCATCCAGTTCATCCAGGAAAATTATAGATGGTGAGACCTGGCGTGCTTTCTTGAAGAGCTCGCGTATCGCTTTTTCGGATTCTCCGACCCATTTGGACAAAAGCTGCGGACCTCTGACGCTTATGAAATTAGCAGAACTTTCATTTGCTACTGCTTTTGCAAGTAATGTTTTCCCGGTTCCGGGAGGGCCATAAAGAAGTATTCCCCTTGGTGGGCGAATACTCATTTTTTCGAATTTTTCCGGGAATTTAAGGGGCCATTCAACAGCTTCTATTAGCTCTTGCCTTGCATCTTCAAGCCCGCCAATATCATCCCATTTGACGTTGGGCACTTCTATCATGACTTCCCGCATTGCAGACGGCTCTACTTCTTTGAGCGCTTCTTCAAAGTCGTTCCCGGTTACCTCCATACTTTCAAGTATTTCACGGGGTACGATCTCATCAAGTTTTATCTTAGGGAGATATCTCCGCAGAGCTTTCATGGCGGCTTCCTTTGCAAGCGCTGAAATATCAGCACCTACAAATCCATGTGTCCTTTGCGATATGTAATCAAGCTTGACCTCTTTTGAAAGTGGCATACCTCTTGTATGTATCTGGAATATCTCAAGTCTGTCTTTTTGGTCAGGCACTCCTATCTCTATCTCACGATCAAACCTCCCTGGTCTTCGCAAAGCAGGATCAATCGCATCGACCCGATTGGTTGCCCCGATCACGACCACCTGACCTCTTTCTTCCAGCCCATCCATCATTGTAAGAAGCTGCGCGACAACACGCCTTTCAACTTCACCAGTCACTTCTTCCCTTTTAGGGGCGATGGAATCCAGTTCATCTATGAATATAATTGAGGGCGCAGCCTTGTTTGCCTGCTCGAATAACTCTCGAAGTCGCTGTTCACTCTCCCCGTAATATTTGCTCATGATCTCAGGGCCTGCTATAGAAAAGAAATTTGCTCCCGATTCATTTGCTACTGCCTTTGCAATTAGAGTTTTCCCTGTTCCGGGAGGACCATGCATCAAAACGCCCTTGGGAGGCTCGATTCCCAGCCTTTCAAATACTTCAGGGTGTTTCATGGGAAGCTCTATCATCTCACGGAGGCGCTGGATCTCATCACTCAAACCTCCAATGTCTTCGTAGGTAATACCGGTACCAGTGACATCAAGAACCACGGGTTTATCCCTGAGTTTTATGTCAGTTTTGTCGGTAATTAAAATGATTCCGTCGGGTTCAGCTTCTATCGCAATCAGGGGTATCGCCTGCCCGGTTACGACCCTGCCCAGGAATGGATGCGCCATTGTGCTCATTACCGGGATTATATCCCCTTTATTTATGGGGCGTTTCATGATCTGGCGTTTCACCATGTCTTCTGCATCCCCGCCGAACTGTATGGAGGTGCCTTCAGGAGGCGCAAGTACTACCTTTTCCGCAGGCTGGACGTTTGCTTTTCGTATTTTGATCGTATCTCCTATGCTAACGCCAGCATTCTGCCTTATGAAACCGTCTATCCGGATAATATTTTCTTCCCAATCATTCCTATCCGCACGCCAGACTTTTGCTGCTGTTTTTTTTTTCCCTTCGATCTCAATAATATCTCCGGGTATGAGCTGCAAAAGCATCAGAGTATGCGGGTCAAGCCGTGCTATTCCTCTTCCCGAATCATTCGGATAGGCTTTTGCGACTGTTAGCTGTTTTCTGTCTTTTTCGTTCATTCTTATATCCCCTCAGATATATTCCTTCTAATTGTATCCCATGGATAAAAATATATGCCATATATTTTCAATTAATTGTATTACGTAGTTATATTCACATATATGTATTAAAATAAAAAAGTTAACTTATTGAAAAATAAAGGTCATTAAATTGAACTCAACGACCTCTATTATTCCATATCCTTCCATGGCGGCAGGATAGATGTTACAACCAGGAGTATAATGAACGGAATAATAAATATTATTATTGCCGGAATGATACCTTCCATACTGAACCAAACTGGAACATATGTGAGCGTTCCTACAAGGCTCTTGGAAATTTCCTGGCCTCCGATCACCACGTTCCATCTCATGGCAAATACGCCTATTACTACGAAAACTGATGAAACTGAAATCAGTATCAATTTCAGGGTATCGCGGTTTTTCATCAAGCTTACAAGAAGCAGGAGTATAAATGGAATTAATATGCCAAGTGTCAATTGAATCCCCCAGAAAGTGAATCCTATCTTATCTGAAAGAAGCCTGTTAATTATGTCAATATCTTCCCTGGATGCATATTTCATGCTGATTATCTCAAGTAACTCAAGTGTAACATCAAGGATCAGGAAAATCCACAGGTAATGTGCCAGGGACTGGACGCATTTATGGTCTATAGCATGTTTGCGAAGCTTCATTGCGACAATATATATCAAGATCAATAGTGCTATCCCCGATACTATAGCCGACATAAGGAATATTATAGGCATAAGCGGAGTTGACCACCATGGATTTGCTTTGATCCCGCCAAAAAGAAAGCCCACATAACCATGCAGGAATGCCGCTGAAGGAATACCTATTATTGCAAGTTTCTTTGCTAGTTTTTCATCATCATGCAATGCTTTTTCAGAAATGTCAAATGAAAACAGCGCAAGACTTGAATATAATAATTCTTTCCAGCCATGCGAACTCAATGCAAGTTTTACAATATCTTCCCTGAATGAAAGCCAAATCTCCAGAACTACAATGGTCAGATAGAATGAAAATATGAAGCCAAAGCCAGACATGGCAGATGTAAAGTGTGGAGTGAACATGATCTCAATGCCCCGTTCAGGACGTCCAAGATGAAAGAGTAAAGGCATCATTGCAACACACAGGAATGACAATGCTGTAAGAAGAGCAAATCTTGCAACAGGTTTGATCTCTTTTTTGCCAAAAACATGGTATAATGATGAAGCAATGAAAGCACCGGCAACAAGACCTGTAATATAAGGATACAACACGATCAATATACTCCATTGTATTTCAGATTCATTGGGGTAAACATAACCCCATATCAAATTATCTAACATTATTTCACTTCCCGGTCTAAACCTACATAATACACCTTGGGTTTTGTACCAAGATCGGGTTTAAGAAGATTTATTCTTTCTACATCTATAATTTTCTTGACTTCACTATTTTCATCATTTAAATCCCCGAATTTTCGTGCTCCAGTAGGACAAGCCTGGACGCATGCGGGTAAAAGACCTTTTGTGATCCTGTGATAACACCATGTGCATTTATCTGCAGTCCCCTTCTCAGTATTGAAGTACCTGGCTCCATAAGGACAACCCTGTATACAATACCTGCAACCGATACAATACTCATAATCAACAAGGACTACGCCATCTTTTGTTTCGTATGTTGCACCGACAGGACAAACCTGGACGCACGGAGCATTATCACAATGATTGCATATTTTGGGTACATAGAAGGCTTTTTTTAACTCTTCTTCAGGTATGTTATCCACAAATCCATCGATTCCACCATTGGGCGAATCGATTACTACTTCTTCCTCTCTCGTTTGCGCTGTAGTTTTTTTAACACGGTATCTTTCCACCCATGTCCTGTAGACTTCTTCATCAAAAGGCACTTCATTTTCTAGTTTACATGCATTGGCGCATCTGCCGCATCCGATACATTTGCGTGTGTCCACAACATAACCCCAGAAGTGTTTCTCCCAATCATATCCTTCTTGCGCAGGAGAATTTTCAGCCGCGACGGTGTTACTAATCAATGATTCTATAATCGTAGACCCAGCAACCGCCCCTATTATGACTTTGCATCCGATCTTGTTAAAATCTCGTCTTGTTATATCCATATTCTTCCTCCTTTTATATGAACCAGGGCTTATGCGGGTTATGGCAATATACACATCTTAGATCTTGTCCATGTGTCCCAGGATCGATCTGCGGGAAGGTTTCAGGTCTTGCTATTCGATTAAAGTGGCACTTTCCGCAAAATTCGCGTGTATCATCCGCAGGCGTTAAAGTTTCTCTTGGATTAAGAGCATGTTTTTCAGCGGGACCATGACACGTTTCACAGTTCACTGTTTTATGTCTGTCTTTTAGCCAAACCGAATAAATTGTTGTATGACAATTTTCTTCTCCACAACTTGTGGAGCCTGCATAGGTTAATGTGTGGTTTCGGAGTTCATTTACTGAGTCACCCCTGTACCATCCATATTGCCCGAAAGAATCAGGAACTAAAATTGACCTCACTATAATAAAAACTATAATTACAAGAGCTAATAATGAAAAAGCTCTTTTTAGATGTGGCTGCATTACTTATTCACCTCTCCATAGCTGACGATTTTTGTATCATTCGTTTTTGCCCTTATTTTCTTCTCAGCATATAGAACACAGTCATTAGTGAGATTAATCCCGCTAAACCTTCGAATCCTGGCACTTTAGGTGAAGCAGTAATTGAAGATGTTGTTGTTGGCTTTACGATATTTTCAGCTTTCTTTACTTCCACATTCGCTGAATTTAATTCATCCTCGAAATGTGTCATATTGAACTCATGCCACATTGGAGCAAGATTCTCATAGATTTTAAGGGCATTATCCGTGTATCCTTTGGCCTGAGTAACATCTGTTCCATTCCGCTCTGCCCAGAATATATCCTTCTGTGCCGTTTCGATATTGAATTTCAAATAATTTACTTTTCTTAACATATCTTCCGCTTTAAGAGGGATTTCAAAAGGCGCAATGTTATTGGTAACCGTATGACAGGTACCGCATGAATTCCTGAAATCCTCAGGATTAGGTTTTGTGAATTCATGAGGGTGATGGCAGGTTGTGCATGTTGGTGCAAGTTTATTTGATTCAAGTTTCTTGAAATGTGTGCTATTTTCAAAGTTATCAAGTTCTTTTGGATGGCATTTTCCGCATGTTTTTGGCACATTGGTATAATAAACAGGGCTTTGCGGGTCGGTAATATTCTTGAAATTAAGATGTGCTTTTTCTTTGGTTGCCTGGGTCGGGTCTCCTCCATGGCAGTCATCGCATGTAGCTTTCAGGGCATGGACAGATTCTGACCATTGCTGGTAATTTGCGGTTGCAAGCTGTCTTACCCTGTCTTCATGGCATTCAAGAGAACATGCTGTATTTCTTTCAAGGTGCTGGATCCTTATTTGATTAAAGCGTTTTTGCTCTTCGATAAATGGAGTCAAGGTCTTATGACAATCAATACATGAGTTTTCCAGGGCAGTTCCTGCAGGAATAAATACAATAGTTCCTGCTAAAACTAAAATCACAATTAAAAATCTACTAAATAATACATATCCCATTTTATTCATACCTTCCGTTTTATATACTTACGTTATTAAATCTATCGTTTTAAACTATCGTTTTTGTTTAGCTTAACCAGTTATTTTCTATATTTAAAACTTTTGGTTTTGCTGTCTATCATTTTTTCAGGAAACTTCTTCTCAACAAATACCTTTCAACAGATAACAATAAAGTCTATGCAAGCGTAATCCTGCACATGGAAATATCTGATATATTGCTGAAATTTAAAAATAACGAAATAAGCATAAAAGATGCGCAATTGCAGCTTAAGATCAATAATTATGAATTAGTATCAGATATTGCAAAAGTGGACATACATCGCATGAAAAGAGTGGGCGTCCCTGAAGCAATTATCGCTGATTGCAAGACATCTGAAGAAGTTGCATCCATAGCGCGTGTACATCTGGAAAAAGAAGGGCGTGTAATAATAACACGAGTACAAGAAGAGAATTATGCATCGTTAAAATCAATAGCCGATGAAACAAAGTCAAAAATAAGATGGGAAAAGCGCGCAAGGATAATCATTATAGGCGAAAGATTACCAGGTTCCGGAGGTAAAATTGGAATAATCTCAGCAGGAACAGCTGATATCCCTGTCGCAGAAGAAGCAAAAGTCATAGCAGAAGAAATGGGTTGTTCTGTTTCTGTAATATATGATGTGGGAGTTGCGGGGATCCACAGGTTATTTCCAGAATTAACAAAGCTTGTAAAAGCAGGAGTAGATGCTATTGTGGTTGCCGCCGGCAGGGAAGGAACACTTCCTACAATTGTATCCGGATTGGTGGATGTTCCAGTCATCGGAGTGCCCGTCTCTACCGGATACGGTGCTGGAGGGAAAGGTAAAGCAGCTCTTTTGTCCATGCTTCAATCATGTTCTGTTTTAACGGTTGTAAATATTGATGCGGGTTTCACCGCCGGGGCATTTGCTGCCAGGATAGCAAACCTTGCTGCAAAAAATCGCACATTGTAACATATTCTAAATATGCATTTGAAAACGAAGATTATTTATATGGTATAAATGAATATAGTTATCGTGTGTTGAATTAATTTTTTATTGTAAAATGAGAAATTATTTAAGAGGTAATCATAAATGAAAATTAGAATTGTAAGTTCCAAAGAAGAGATTAATTATCTTAACCAGAATGAAAAGATTATTCATCTTGCTTTTAGACCATCAAATAAAGATATTTTCGCATTAGTGCATATATGTCCCGGCGTGAAAGCAATACATATACCGAGTTCCTATATAAAGACAATCTCAAACTCTACACAAATGTTCCTCCAAATGCAAGATGTAGCCCTGCTTGAAGGAGATGTTTGGGGACACAGGAAAGATATCAATGAGTATTCTGAAATAAATCCAGAGGTTTTCGAGAGAATGGAAGAGCTTAAAGCCGATGGATTATCGGAGTCAGCAGTTCTTGACAGGCTTGTAAGAGAGACACGCCTGAGCAAAGACTTATTGAAATTCCTTGCAAAAGACAAATCAAAAAAGAAATAATTTTTTTTTTCTTATTTTTTACTTTTTTTCTGGATTTCATCCAGCAATTGCTCATCGCTTTTGCCGTCAGTCACAATACCGAGATCCTGAGCCATCTTTTTTATTTTAGAAGATGTATTTTCATGAGATTTGCCTTCTTTTACAGGTTTCCCAATATCACTTAATTCAGTTTCGATCTCCTGCTTTCCTTTCTTGAATTCACCGGTTGCTTTTCCAAGGGACCGCGCAAGTTCAGGGATCTTGCTCGCACCAAAAAGCAGGATGACAACCAAAACAATTAATATTATTTCTGGAGCACCAATTGCCATAATTACACCGAAGTATTTTTATTAATACTATCTTTTGTTCTAATTTTTAAACGGATCTCTTCTACAAGTTGTTCACTGTTCTTGTTATTCACATCTAACCCCATTTCAATTGCCAGATTATGTATCTTAGTATCTTTATCATTTAAAGGTTCATCCAATCTTTTGATCTCATGTTCTGTTTCAGTTTGGGCTTTTTTGAATTCACCGGCAGCTTTTCCCAATGACCGTGCGATTTCCGGGATCTTGTCCGGTCCGAATAAAAACAAAGCGACCACTAATATCAATATTAATTCAGGAAATCCTATTAGTCCCATAGGTATTATGTTATTATTTCATTACTTAAATCTTTGCCTGAAAAAATTCAAAAGGTATTTATTCTGTTGCCCTGATCGATCTATTCATATCAATTTGTCTCAACTTTGCGCCAGCTATCTGACCTGCTATATCTGATAAAACAAGCAATGGAATGAAAGTCCAATTGAGACCTGAAAAAACCCTGATCAGGAAAACAAATGGTACAGGAATATGTATTGCCATTATCCATTTCCTGGAGAACTTTTTTGCATTACCTCGAATATATCCGAACGGCAGGTTGAGTAAAAATACCATTAACATTATCTCATTTATTGACATATTTTTTGTTCCTGTCCTTATCTATAATTTATCCTTGTCCAATTTGTTGTTTGTTATTCCTTACGTATGTAGTTTGTGGTCATGGCAATACCAAAAATTATTTATGCTGGTAATACTTTTATGGTGTAAATAATACCAGCAGTAATAATACGGTGATAAAACAATGATCGGCGGATTCAATGAAGAACAAATAAGAAGGTACTCACGACATATCATATTGCCTGAAGTTGGCGGAAAAGGGCAGAAAAAATTGCTCTCATCAAAAGTTTTATGCATAGGCGCAGGCGGACTTGGCTCGCCGATAATCGAATATCTTGCCGCAGCAGGTGTCGGTACTATTGGAATTATCGACGATGACACAGTGGATCTGAGCAATCTCCAAAGACAGGTTATTCACGGTGGCAATGTTGGAAAGCCTAAAGTTGAATCCGCAAAACAATTTGTTAACAATCTTAATCCTGATATCGAAGTGAAAACATATGTTGAACGACTGAATGCCAATAATGTTATCGATATTTTCAAAGACTATGACATTGTTGTTGACGGTTCTGATAATTTTGCAACACGATATCTTGTGAACGATGCATGCGTAATTACAAATAAACCGCTATCTCATGGCAGCATTTACAGGTTCGAAGGACAGGTTACTACCATTATTCCTCATAAAGGACCATGCTACAGGTGTCTGTTCGAACATGCTCCTCCGCCAGGTATGGTGCCAAGCTGCCAGGAAGCAGGAGTTCTTGGGGTTCTGCCGGGCATAATCGGAGTGATACAAGCAACTGAAGTTGTGAAATATCTCCTGGGAATTGGTGAATTGCTTGTAGGGCGCCTTGTATATTATGATGCCCTGAACATGACGTTTCAGGAAATAAAAATGCGATGGAACAAGAACTGCCCAATATGCGGAGAAGAGCCAAAGATAACCTCAATACAGGAAGAAATATATGGGGATTCATGCAGAATATGGTGAATATTAATGACAATAGAACTTGACCTCAAGGGTGAAGTTTGCCCTTACACCTTCGTAAAAACGAAACTCAAACTTGAAGAAGTAGAAAGCGGAGAGGAACTCGTCGTGATTTTTGACCATGCACCCGCTGTTGAGAATGTCCCACGAAGCCTGAAAAATGAGGGGCATAAGATCATGGGAATAGAGCAAAAAGGCGACCATCTCTGGAAAGTAAGGATACGAAAAGCATGAAACTTGGGATACTCCTGACCACAAGCCCTGAAAGTGAGAATACAAATACTGTTATTGAAATAAGCAAAGCAGCAAGGGACGAAGGCCATGCGGTATCTATTTTCTTAATGTATGACGGCGTTTATAATGTGAATATGAAGGATTTTGCTGCATTGGTTGAGAAAGGTGTAGACATAGCAATATGCGCATTTAATGCAGAACAAAGAAAAATTGGTAAAGTGGATGGGATATTGTTCGGAAGCCAGTATGATCATGCATGCATCGCAAGTGATGTTGACAGGTTCATATCGTTCGGGTGAAGCATGAAGAAGATCACGGTAATTGTAAGAAATCTTCCTTTTAATACCCGAAGAAATGCTGAAGCGTTGCGCATGAGTGTGGGTTTGACACTGCGGGAGGATAAAGTCACTGTGATTTTTATGGATGACGGGGTTTATTCGGCTACTCCCACGAAACCAAAAAATATAAATCTCCCTTCCCTGGACAGGGAATTCGGAGCTCTCACGATGCTTAAATGTAAGCTACTGGCGGATAAACCTTCGATAGAGAAAAGAGGAATAAAGGAATTGATCGAGAATATAAAGACAGCAGACCGTGAAGAAATAGTTCGGACAATGAACGAATCAGATATTATTATACCATTTTAATTATGAAAATACTGCATATAATCCGAAACCCCAACGATGAAACTCCTCTGGAGATAGCTAGATCCCAGAGTAAAGAAAATGAGATTGCAATTCTTCTTTTGCATGATGCTGTTTATGCAATTCCCGATGTTCAATTTAAGGTATATTCATGTAAAGCCGATGCCGAAGCAAGGGGTGTTGTTCTTCATGAATGTGTCGAATATAAGAAGATAGTACAGATGCTATTCGAATATGATAAAGTAGTATCGTGGTAATTCACCATATATCGATTACGAAAAATGATGCAGATAAACTGAAACCTCCGCACCATCCATGAATCGATTTTTTTTCAAACCCTCCCAAAATCGTCTTCCAATCTTTCAATGTCATCTTCCCCGACATAATCGCCAAGCTGCACTTCAATAATTTCAAGGGGTATCGTCCCGGGGTTTGATAATCTATGTTTTATTCCAGCCTTAATGAAAGTGCTTTCTCCCTGGCGCAGGTAGAATTCATTACCATCAACATTTATCCATGCCATTCCTCTAACTACCACCCAGTGTTCGCTCCTGTGGTTGTGCAGTTGAAGGCTTAGTTTCTTGCCAGGCATAACGGTTATATTTTTGATCTTACTCCTTTGCGACTCCTCCATGGTCGTATATGAGCCCCATGGTCTATACACTGTCCTGTGGAAAAATGCCTTTTCATTGTTCTGGCTTTTTAGCGATGTTACGATCTCTTTTACTTTCTGGCAGCTCTTCCTCGGGCAGACAAGGAGGGCATCTGGTGTATCTACCACAACCATATCCTTCACATCAATTAGAGAAACGATCTTGTCTTTTTTGGAGTAGATGAGATTGCCGTTTGAATTAATCGAGATATCATCGCAATAATATGAAGCGTTCCCATGTTCATTCTTTTGTGCTTCCTGGAACAGGGAATCAAAGTCACCAAGATCGCTCCATTTATATTCAAGTGGCACAACTGCTACTTTGTCTGATTTTTCCATAATTCCGTAGTCGATCGAAATAGATGGAAGTTTATTATATATTTCTTCGATTTTCTTATCTTTTTCACTGAAAGTTGCCATGATATCAGGCGCGTGTTTTTTGAGTTCTTTGAAAAAAAAACCGGTATCGAACATAAACATGCCGCTGTTCCAGAGACATTTTTCCTGGATATATTTTTTTGCAGCCTCCAATCCGGGTTTTTCCCTGAACTCAAGGACTTTTGAACCCATCTCCAGGTTTTTTCCAGGTTTTATGTAACCATAACCAGTATGGGGGGCTGATGGTGTGATCCCGAAGGTAACGAGATATTTGGAACATAATTCTTCTGCACTTTTTATTTTATCCATGGCTTTCATATCAAGTATATGGTCAGATGGAAACACAGCTGCCAAACATTTCCCAAAACGCTTCTTTATCTCATACATCCCGAAACATATCGCAGGAAGCGTATTCTTTCCCTGGGGTTCAATTAATATATTCTCAATTTGAACATCCAGATCCAGTTCTTCCATTTGTCCAGAAACAAAAAACTTCTGGGTTTCATTAGTGACCACGAAAATCTCCGAAATATTGGATAACTTCAGGCATCGCTGCACCGTATCCTGGAAAAGCGATGTTTTGCCTAGTTTTAAGAATTGTTTGGGATACTGCTCCCTGCTCAAAGGCCAGAGACGTGTACCAGAGCCACCAGCAAGTATAATGGATTTAATGTTTCTTCCTCCTTCTTTTAAATGTGAATCAGTAACCGCAGATATACACTGATAAATGCAGATTTGCTGCATTATATTAGCGTTTTTTCGTACTCATTTGTGGTTAATATTTATTCGATTATTAGGTTCATTAGTATATATATAGTTAAACTTAATTTCTTGCAGAGACCTAGAATAGACAGCATAATAGATTTATATAATTTCCACCATTATTTTTTATTTGTGATTCTCAGGATTTTTCTCTTCCCCAGCGCCATGCCAGGATCAGTGTGCTAACCGCAAGAATTACAGGAAGGAACGGTGCCTCTTTCACCTGAGTTCCCGCCGGGGAGACGGTCGTTTCTGGCGTGGGGACGGCGCCGGAATATTGTTCATCGAGGATGTAGGGGTTGGCAATGGAGAATTGCACAATCTTGTCATTTTTTATTTTTGTATTATAAAATTTTACTAACAAGTTAATGGGTGCATTTCCATCTTTCCAGGCTCCGTTTGGGGCGAGTTTCCATGTATATGTTTTCGACCAGCCGGATTCAATATTTAAATTGGATATTTTTTCATCAACTTTACTTGGTCCCGATAATACTTCAAAAGCTTTAGTAATCCCTGGTTCCAGCAATATTAAAGTTACATGTCCATTTATTTTGGACTCAATTTCAACTTGTACTTCAACAGGCTCGCCGATTTTCAATTCAATCCCCGTTACCGTTGCATTAATACCATTAAACCGGGCTCTGACACTTCCATATTCATTATCGGCAGCACCTGCTATTTGAAAATTAAACAGCAGGACTGCAATTAAGATAATAACATATGTTATAGACTTCATTTTGTCACCTTAAATCCCGATGACTCCTCGATTATTATCCAGTCTTTGTCCCCGATCCCTTCTATTTTTCCCGGAGGTACAACTATGAATGTTCCGGTTGTAAAATTAAACTTAATCGGAAGATTATCACCAACAGGTAAATTGGTAATAGGATCAATGATATCAGGATCATTTTTCCTCACATACACCTGCACTTCATGCCCAAAAATCGGGTCTGGATGCACTTCATTATCCATATCCTGCACCTCAAACTTCACGAACTCGCCCTCAACATCGATTGACCACATATTGAACGTCGCTATCCATGGCTCAAGCGAAGGCAAAATATGCACGCCAGTTCCCCCCAGCAGATTGGTGTTGCGTAATTTCAATGTAAAAAGTTTTTCGTTTCCATAAGGCATCTCCGGGTCAAGATAATTTGGCTCCTGATCCACAAGCAGTGTCACGCTTTCGTTCCACGCAGCAATCGCCTCACTGGGAAAAATATTACCATCCTCATCCACATGGAATGCCCTCATTGGAACGCCAAAGGGCAATTTCAACCCCTGTAATAAGAACTTTGAAGCATCCCTGTTAGTATCTTTAATTTTATCAGGATCAGAGAAATTTATCTTCATCGCTTTATTAATCTCATCGCTTCCCCTGGTAAACTTATCCTGTACTTGGTACATCACTTGATCCACATACCACTCACACACAAGAGAAATGACCTTCCCACTTGCGCTATAATATTTGCCCAAATAATAATTCGACTTATCGGCATAATGCGTCTCATTTGCCTTAATCTTCTTGATCAGGTCATCCCTTACAGCATTCAGAAGGTCAGAAGGAACAGGATAGTTCTCATAATTTATATCAGGGTCAATATGAATCTCATCTATCATATTCACGGTAATATCGTCAACCGCAAACTGTGACTCATTAGTGACCCAAGTGGGTACATCCACCATATATGATTTAAGGTCAGTATCACCATTTAAGCCCATGTTCTTCAGGTTTGCATCCTTATTTGCATCGAAAATCGACCTGTAATCAAGATATACTGGCTCAAGATTTAAGTCCGTATACATGAACCTGTATATCACATCTTTTGGATCATACGTCCCATACAAATCATTTTTCGAAGAAAAATGATTTTCTGCTAAATCAAAATAAATATCAGTATTTGAGTTCTCAAGCGCTTTTAAGGTAATAGCGACTTTGTCGTCCCGTGAATCAATAGCGGTCATGTATTGATAATAGGGTACTGATTTTGTGCAATCCTTACCACAAGATACCGTCACCCAGTATGTATGCCGCCACACATGGTTTCGCGTCCATGCAAGCTCCCATGTCTCACCAAAGAGATTTCCGGGAACATATGAGTCTTTTGCGATAATTCCTGTTTTTGTCATTCTGTCCGGGTCGCCCCATGCATCGATATTGTAACTTTCCTCGTATCCACTATGGGAGCCCTCATTTTCTGAAGTTAGTCTGGCAATGCCTGTTGCGAATTTTGTGCCATAAACCTGCAGGATGACAGTCTTTATTTCCTTGTTTACGATTGATCCGCCCGGTTTTGAACCATTATTGAGATAATTGGTGATAAGCGAAATATTGAAATCATATTTTCCTTTCTCTGATTCCTCTTTTGCTTTATCCGGGTCATCGGTGGAATTATAGGCATCCTCTTTCGGGTCAACCTTCAGGGAATTGTTTTCAAGCGCTACATCCTCGTATGCCTTTTTCATACCAGAAAGCGTAAGTGTGGTCTGGTTCGCATATTCCACAAGGCTTCGCGGGACAACAGAATTGAACACGAAACCCTGGTCAAGAAGGAGTGCGCCGTTAACGATCAAAGCCATATGCGAATTGTTCACGATATTAAGGGGCGTGCCTTTTGCGTACTGCATGTAACCCCTGCCCCACGTATATGCCATCGCTAAGGCTGTGGTCTCAGTCATTACCGCATTTGTACCGTTCACACGCTTACTGAATTCATCGGTCAGATCACGAAGAAGCGGGTAGCGCGATGTGATGAGCGTCTGCACAGTGATATTTTGGGATAAGAGCTCTGTTTTCATGTCAAGATTGTTAAGGTGGATCCGAACAGGCATGGATATTTTCCAGTATGTCTCATAGCCGTTATTGTTTCCAGGTTCCATCAGTGGCGGGCGTATTGTCCGGTTAAGTTTCATTTTTACGGGCTTGAATGTTATAGTGTCCCATGATCCGGGTGGGTCTATGTTTACGGAATATCCTCCATACACGAATGCATCGTTGTTGTAGTTCGTAACCATGTAGATGTCAAATGTGTGCAATGTCATGGCACGTGCCCAGTTTGCATTGAATTTGTAGGGATCGCCGCCTGTGCCATTATAGTATTCACTTGTGTTGTCAGGTTTGATAATAGGTGTCTCCCCTAGTTTTTTTAGGGCTTCCATGGCTGCGTAGTTGAGCACACGCGCAAGGTCTGCCTGGGCGTAGGATAAGGCCTGGTCTGGAGCGGAAATTTCGGTGCCTGAGGACATGGTCTTTGCCATCTTTATGTCCATGCGGGTCAGGTTGAGGGAGACGATCGTTGAGAGGATCACGAGGAAGATGCCGATAACTACGAAGGGAACGCTGGCAGAGTCGTTGCGGAAAAAAGAAGATTTACTGGTGATGTCGTTTTTTAGTCTCATAACAGCAAATCGTTGCAGTGAAGCAGGAGTGTTGATAAGCTTTACTTTACGATTTCAAAATTTCATGCTCATTTATGAGAAGCTCAAAAAGATTTAATTAGGTGATTTTACCCCCAAATACACGCTGGGCAGTACCTTCCATATATGCAGCATCCTGGGCTATCGTTATTCTGAGTTCCCCGCCTTTTGTATTCACTTTGACAGCATTAGTTGTCTTGCCAAGCATGTGGGCCAGTACAGCACATGCTACAGAACCAGTCCCGCAGCTCAATGTTTCCCCTTCAACTCCCCGTTCATAAGTGCGTATCGTAATTTCATCGCTTGAGATTAACTGGACAAAATTCACATTCGTACCATTAGGAAAGATCGGGTCATAGCGGATCTTTGGCGCTGCAGGCATTAATCCGGGGTCATCCAGGGAATCCACAAAGATCACGGCATGAGTGACTCCTGTGTTGACAGCGCTGACTTTGTAACCATGCATTGCTACATTGACAAATTCTCCTTCACCTTTAGCCGGGATCTTAGCCCTCTCGAATTGCGGTTTTCCCATATTTACTGTGATCCAGGTTTTTTCCTCAATCCGCGAATGTATAGGAAGAATACCTGCAAGTGTTTCCACGCTTGCTTTTTCCTTGATATATCCCTCATCAAGTGCGTATTTGACAAGACAGCGAACGCCATTGCCGCACATCTCGGCTTGTGTGCCATCTGAATTATATATCTGCATCCTGATATCAGCCTTTTTGGATTTCCCGAGGAATAATACGCCATCTGCCCCAATTGCGAATCTGCGGTCACAATATTTCAAGGCAAAAGCTGCCTTTTTATTATCTTCAATGATTTTTTCATTAAATTCATCTATGAGGATGAAATCATTTCCATTGCCGTGTAGTTTCGTAAACTGGATCATATTATTTCTTCTCTTTCTTTAATGCAGAGGAGATCATCTGGCCTGCGGTCCTCACCATCATATATGCCCCGCCAACTATCAATACCACAGGAGCGCCAAGAGCTGCTGCCGCAATTCCTGCACTTGCAAGAAGCGCAGTATCCTGGTTTGTCAGGAAACGCGATACTTTATCAAGCGTGGAAGGTTCGATATCAACTGCATCGGTCTCAAGTACGATGTCTCCTTTCTGGAAAACTTTTATCCATCCGCTTTCTTCCGAAACAAGAACTGCGGTAATAGTATCATCGTGTAAAGTTATGCCTCTGGCAGCCGCATGTTTTGTTCCAAAACCAAATAGTGTTTCAGATTTCAATATGCGTGAACCATATGCGATCATTTCGCCTTCGGGTGTAAATATAATAGCGCCATCTAACGTGGCAAGTTTTTCAACTACAGCATCCATTCCCTTACTGAGCAAATTCCCCGCAAACTGGATCTGGGGATAATGATAGCGGTAATTGCCATCGATCTTTTGCTTGTCCGCGATGACAAAAAGAGCCCCCTGATTGTCTTTGGCAAGCCTCTTTGATATATTGAGGATATTGCGCATTACTTCCGACCTTATATCCGGATTATTCTCCGTCTTGTTCATATCATCTACTTATTATCAAGACAAGTTATATGTTTTGGTAAATTGATTTCGATTGGTTTTATTTTACAGGGAAAAGATGTCGCAGCTGAATAAAAAAGAATATGTCCAGAAAATGTTCGCAGGTATTTCCCAGAGATATGATTTTTTAAATCACCTGTTGAGCCTGGGATTGGATAAATACTGGCGCCGGTTCGCAGTATCAAAATTGCCTCCGGGATACATTCTTGATGTTTGCTCGGGAACCGGGGACGTAGCGATCGAAGTATCGAAGAATAACAGTGTCATAGCCTCTGATTTTTGCTATGAGATGCTACAATTGTGCATGCTTAAGATCAAAGATGAGGGTCGAAGGAATGTAAGCTGCATCCAGAACGATGCTGAGAACCTTTCTTTCAAGGACGGGGTTTTTGATGGCGCTATTGTTGCTTTTGGGATACGCAATGTTGCAGATATAGGTAATGCATTATCTGAAATGAACCGCGTGGCCAGAAAAGGAGGAAGGGTTGTGATCCTTGAATTCTCTATACCTGAGAATGTGGTTTTTAAATCCATCTACTATATTTATTTTAAAAAGATATTACCAGCGATCGGGGCTTTAGTATCCAGGAATAAGGGAGCTTACAGTTACCTGCCTTCGTCGGTGATGGCATTTCCCAAAAGGAATGAATTTGTTGGGCTTATGAAAAATGCAGGTATTTCGAGGGTCGAATATTTTGACCTCACGTTCGGGATAGTTACTGTTTATGTTGGAGAGGTAACAAAGAATTGAAGAAGTCTATGATCATGGCTCTGAATCCAATCTAAGACCGCAGCCCATTCGGATTCAGTAGAGCTTTCATTCAATAACTACTGTTTCCTGGATTTCCTGCACCTCAATTATCGGCATCATCTCAACAAGCCTGTCAAGTACTGCATCTACTCCTTCCCTGGTAAGCGTGGACATGCTCATATCACCAATATCCGATAATGAAATATCGGTTTTATTAGCGACTACGAGAGCAGGAACCTGGAACCTTTCCTTAATTCCCTCAAGAAGATGCATCTGCTTCTCAAGTGAATACCCGCATGTCTCGGAAGGATCGATGATAAAAAGGATAACTTTTCCCACATGCTTCAATGCAGTTATGGCTTGAAGCTCGATCTCATTTCTCTCTTCAAGGGGGCGATCAAGAAGTCCTGGTGTATCTATCACCTGGTATCGTATCTCGTTTCTTGTAAAATGCCCCACACCAATTCCTTTTGTCGTGAAAGGATAGGACGCTATCTCTTGATTGGCACTGCTCACAAGATCTACGAAACTTGATTTTCCTACATTCGGATAACCCGCGACAACGATGGTAGGTCCGGCTTCGATTGCAGGAAGCTTCCTGAGCTTATTTCGTGCATCATTCAGGAAGCGCAGGTTGCCATCTATGCTTTTCATGATTGAAGATATCCTTCCGAATGCCTCTTTTCGCACAACTTTAGCATCATCGGCTTCGCGCATCATGCCCACGTATTTTCTTGCAAGGCTGTTTATTTTATCCCCTGCCCATTGTACAGATGCAAGGTTCATTTTCATTTCTTCGACCCCGACCATTACTTCAGCAAGTTCTGTGTAAAATATAGGAGTCATTTCAAAGCTTGGGAATTTGTGGACGATATGCATGCAATTGTCGTTGAGAATGTGTGCTGCGGTAAGGAGCATGGATTCCTCGGCCTGGAGTTTTGACTTTCGGTCAAGTATCTGTTTCCCGCGTTTTGCCCTGGTGGCGCGGCTATATGATTTATCAAGTAGTTCGTCTGCCGTAGGAACGGTGGGTATTTTTTCAAATATCATTGCTCCTATGATGCGATATAAAGATAAAAACCCTCTTGAAAAGGATAGTTATATGGCAATATAAACAATAAAAGAATATATTAGGCAAAAATCTTATAGTAATATATTGGAGGACTCAGTAATTAGCACAAAGGATATTATGATAGATGCCGAATATTTCACCAGGAGATGCATTGAAGAATTTGGTGAGAACTTAGTCAGCATCGTGCTTTTTGGATCAAGGTCAAGGGGTGTTGCCACTAAAAGATCTGATGTGGATTTCATTATTGTATTAGACCAAAACGTTGAGGAAGAAAATGTTAAGAACCTCAGGCTTGATTTTATAATAAAATTCGGAAAGAAGATTGATACTATCTGTCTAAACAGGAATGATGCGCTTGACAATTTTGAAAGAATATCACCCTTGTTTGCTACTTTGGTCCTTGGAATAAAAATACTATATGATGAGGATGGATTTTTTGAGAAAGAGTTTAAAAAACTCACAAAAAGAATTAGTGAAACTAGGATAAAATATTACGAAGGAAATAAACTTTGGGACATACAAAAGATTTGTACCGGGATTTTGCAACGAGAGCCATGTATGGTTTCCACGAAATAACATCTTTTCTAAGAAAAGAATATATGCTTGAAATTGTTGATTGATCGCCACTGACAAATGGGTAAGTCAATCCAATTTTTGAAGGCAATATACCATTTCCATGGGCAGCCCCATTTCATCGCGTTCTGGAGCATCTGGAATAGTTTTTAACAGTTTTAAACCAAATCGTGCTGTGACCGCTCCAATTAAGGCATCAAGAACATCATCCCTAGCCACTTCACATCTTTTAAATTTTGATAATGCTTCCTTAACAAGTTCATCACAATCTCTGTAAACATTCCTTATCACATCTAATCGTTCACTAAAGCCCTTTGGAGTTTTCTTGTAATGTTTCATGCTTTTTCCCTCGTTTAGACCCCAAAAGCATATCTCTGGATGAACTTCTTTCACAAATTTGTGGTATTTTATAGATGTTTTGAGTAATTCATCAACTTCTCTTATTTTCTTAGAAATAGCCCAAGTCTGATTTGGCAAGAACTTACCAGTGAGTTCATGATTAATGCGTTTTGCTTCTTCAGGGTTACTTTCATACAATGCTTTTCGACACGGAACTCGAAAAACACTCGAACTTCTGGGTTTTTTCAAAAACCTTCTCGCTTCTGTATCGCAAAGTCGTTCGAGATTTCCTTTGTCTCGTAATCCTATAGGTATATCCACAAGAATCAAACAATCTTCATGAAATTTTTCACTCAAAGATTGGATATCGTTAAAGATGCCAGTTTCCCAATTATCAGAGTCATCCAATCTTACGTAGAACCATCCCTTTTTACAACCATCAACGCCTATATAATTCATAATTTCACTCTTTAATTCTATCTTTTCACTACCAAAATATAAGATGATCTGTATTTTCGGAATGTCATTATAATGCCTTGAAGTAATCTTTCACCTTCGTATTTATCACCGTCAATTTCAATTCCTTCTGTACAAATCTTCATAATATAGTCAATAGTATTTTTATCTTGTCCATCAATAACTATGTCAAGGTCATCTTGGACTGCGCCCCTTCGAGTGGACAATTAGTTAAGGTGGCATATTTAAACTTTTCGACTTCTCAAAATCGACTGGGGATTTATAACCAATCGATGAATGTAAGCGTTTTAAATTGTAGACC